>MDTA01202933.1_pt1 | contig 43694 bp, 33 predicted proteins | sample 811151 | NCBI WGS metagenome assembly MDTA01 (sample SAMN05326648, study PRJNA326480) | marine metagenome | isolation source: seawater | place: Indian Ocean: South | collected 2010
CGACCCCAACGCGGCAGATCGAATCTTCATTGCTCACCCCTAATTTGAACCTCGGCATATAGAGGGATCTGATTGCGAAGTTTCTTTTTCTGAGCTGGGTAGAACGGTAAAGTTCTAAGCCTTTAAAAGAGTTGGTAAGGGAAACCAGGTCCAGGCCTGTTGGTGTTTTATGAGTCTTCTATTCTAGAAGGCCGCATCCCAGACCTTCGACAACTTGGATTCGCCTGTGGGTCCTCGTAACCTTAATACAACTACATGATTTCCGACGGACTTATATTGATGAACGGGATTCGCTTCTGTCGAGGTCACCACGTTAATATCGAATATCGCTGCGATCTTCTGGTGCTGATTGATCGCATCTCCCGTTCCTTTCCAGCCGTGATACTTGTTGGACTGCCCCGTCAAGTGCATCACTTGGATTTTGTCAGCTGCCATAAGATGGGAAGCGAGCGATATGATTAAAAAGAAGAAAAGTCCAAATCGGTTCGTCATCAAGAGGGTTGTAGAATGCCGAACGGCTCGCGCTCCTGGCAACCGCAATCTTCTGCATAACGATGAGTGAAGCTGAGCCAAGCCGACTCAAACAATTCAGCAACCTGTAACAGTGTCATCAACGCCTACATTCTATGCCCGTATTCGCTCCCCACCCTAATTATCTCTCCCAAAAAAAGTTCTATGGTTTCTCTAAAATGAGATTCGCGAGATAAATTGCGGTAATAGATTCTCCATCCGAGTTTTTTTCGTGACTGGAATACCAGGATACAAGGCCGCTACCATCGTCGAGCTCGACAAATCCGGGATAGGAATTATCGCCGCCGCTGGGAAGTTCGACGATCGGGGAAAGAGCTTCGTCAGCCAGCCAATAGAGAGCTGTCTTTGTTCCGTTCTCGGTGTTTCGGCGTCCACCGACGACATATCGAGCGCCCCATCGGGCCAGCATAGGTCCACCAAGATAGGTCGGTAGATCCACAATCTTTTTTTCCGTCCAAGGAGGCGCTGCAGTGCCCAGTTGGGCCGTGTCAGACCCACATCGACTGATTGCTAGCAGGCTTCCGTTCTCTTCAAAGAGAAAGGCGGTTTCGTTTCCCCGGTCGGCTTGGAAAAGGGAATGAAATCGCCAGTTCAATCCGTCTTCGCTTTCGAGCATGGCGGATTCGACGATCGAAGCTCCTCCTGCTCCGGTCTCCTGCTCCGAGTAGTTTCGCTTGCGGCGACCACAGAGGTAAGCTTTCTCGCCATGGGTGGCCGCCCTCCAAATGTAGTGGCCATAAGTGCCTTCCAGCTGGGTGGGTTCGCTCCAGCTTTCGCCGCTTTCCGAATAGACAGCATATCCCAGATGCTTGTTGAGGTCGTAATCCTCACGCGGAAGGGTGTCGTCGCCACTCCACCAAGTTCCCGTGTAGGCAAAGAGCTTGTCTTGAAAAACCATGAAGTGAGGATCACGGGTATCGCGCCGCGGAACGGAAAAACGATGGACTTCTTTCCACTCCAGCGTGTCCGAGCTGCAAAGGATTCGAATCGAAGACGTGGGATGTACCATGTGCCCATCAGGACAGCTGCGAAACGTGAGCCAGAATTTCCCCTTCCAACGAATTAGATCGGTGAACGCATTGTGCTCTCCGTTGTGATAAGCCAGACGAATATTCGTCACCTCAACTTGAGGAAGGGCATCAACAGCGTAAAGCTGGGATGTAAATCCGATGAGAAGAAAAATCCAAGTTGGCATCATAATCCGAGTCTTAGAAATCGGGGCGATTTTGCAATCCTTGATTCGCGCGGGCTAACTAATAAGCATCCATTCTCTACCTAGAGAATCTTATAACTAGCCTGTCCCTATTTTTAGGAACCTCTTTAAGGTCAGAACGTATAGTGTATTCGAAAATCAACTAGTAGTCAAAACACATTGAACCCTAACTTTCAAAACGGAATGCGGTTGAAAGGCAATCTCTTAAGTTTGGGAGGACCGTCTCAACCCGCTTTTATGGGTTCACCTCATTGTTTCACAAATTTGAAGTAGTCGATGTCGCCAATGCTGTTTGAATCCCCTACGCTATCCATTAGGACTTTCATTCGGTACCCACCCTTTTCAAGTACAACATTCTTGTGAGTGATTAGCTTCAAGGTCCGCCAACTGCCGGTATCAGGCACATTGATGGGTCCCGTAACATTCTTGCCATTCATTTCGATATGGAACACGCCGCCTTTTCTATTAGAGGCGACCGGCATCTCGATGTGGTAAGTTCCTCTTTCCCTAACCTCTACTGTGTAAACCAGCCATTCGCCCTTTTTGGTCCAACCGATGCCGTGGCCATTGGAGGCATCCGGACGTTTCTCGATATCCACTCCAGTTTTATCCCGGTAATTTTCGCCGTGGTTCTCCCCATCGATATCGTAGTAGGCAATCCCCGATTTCCCTTCGTCCCAGTGTTCGGCTTCAATCAATCCGGGAATGGCATGTACCGTGCCATTGTAAGGTCTCGTTTCGGCGGCGTTTAAATAGGGGGTGATCAGTAAAAAGACTGCCTGTAAGATCAATCGGTATGTCTTCATGGTAGCTGAAGGCTATATCATTTATAAAACAGCAAGAAAGACAAAAAGAGCTTCTGCATTGTTAATGCTCATTCTTCTTGGCGAGCTAGACCATTAGCTTCTCCGTAAATACTAATTTCGAGCTTGGCCAAAGTTGGCAATCTTCCTCCGAGTGGCTAATCCGCTTGCAGACACTCACGCATAGACAAGGATAATCCCTTGAAAATGAAAAAGATCCTATTAGTACTCTGTTTTTGCTCGGGCCTCACTCATTGGTCAATTGCCCAGGAAAATTCGCCAATTGCGGACCACCCGAAGCCAAACGTAATTGTAATCGTGGCGGACGACCTCGGCTATGCGGATGTGGGATTCCATGACGTGGTGGCTGACGGAGTAAGGACACCGCACTTGGATAAACTGGCAAAGTCTGGTGTCATTTTCAAAAACGCCTACGCCTCATCTCCTATTTGCAGTAACTCTCGCTTGGCTATTTCCACAGGACGGTACCAGCAGCGCTGGGGAGCTTACTACTATGGGGATGGCGGCCTGCCGACTTCCGAGAGCACCATTGCTGAAATGATGCAAGAGGCGGGGTACCGTACGATGAAGGTGGGCAAGACCCATCTCAACTTTGGCCCCAAAGAGCACCCTATGACGCACGGATTCGAGGGCTATCTCGGCTTCGAGCAGCACTCCTGGGACTTCAATTTGCTCAGCCAAAAAGATGTGGATGCCTACGAACGCAAATTCAAGGGAAGCATCGCCATCGCCAGTCGAAAGATCGGTATCGGTCCTCTCACCCGAAACATAGATCAGGAACAGTCCTTTGAAAATACCACTACGACTGAAGTTTTTGGTCGCGAGTCTATCCAGTTCATTAAAACGAAAAGCGAGAAGCCCTTTTACCTGCAGCTGGAATTCAATGCCGTCCATACACCGCTCTACCGACTGCCCAAACGTCTCGCCACAAAGTACGAAGTCCCCGAGCGTGCCTTCGATCGAAACGCTGCTATTTGGGAGTACCCTCACTGGGACCCGATAGCCCAGCCTGACCACAATGCCTGGTATAGCGACACCTGCCACCTTGTCGTGCCAGACCCCTATGGCCGCAAAATCTATTTAGGCCATCTTGAATTGATGGATACAGCGATCGGTGAGATCTTGCAAACTTTGAAGGAGGACGGATTAGCTAATAATACGATCGTGATATTCACCGTCGACAATGGAGGCTCCGACCAGTCATACGCCAACAATGGCATTTTGAACGCATACAAATATTGCCTCATGGAAGGCGGGATTAAAGTGCCCATGGTCATGTCATGGCCCGACCAGATACAGGAAGGCCGTCACGTTGACGCTATCGTTACTCATCGTGATATATTCGCCAGCCTTTCAGAAATATCGGGGATCGCCCCAAGCAAACCACTGGATGGTAAAAGTCTAATACCGCTGATTTCTGGATCCGCAGATCAACTACACGATAACGAGACGCTGTTCTGGGACTCTGGTGAGACACAGAAAAACTGGGTTACACGACAAGGAGATTGGAAACTAGTCTATCGAGAAGAAGCGAAGACCTATCAAGCGTATCAGCTTGATGACAATGGGTTGGTGAAAACAGAGTTTCGCAACATCACCATTCCCAATGGACTGCAGCTCTACAACCTTCGAGAGGACCCCGGCGAAACCAACAATATTAGCTACAGTCAACCGGAGAAAGTAGCGTCGCTAAAAGAACAATACGAATCTTGGCGCAGACAAATGTCAGACCGAATCCGAGGGAGAGACTCTCTCTAATTTTTGGCAAACTCTAATCATATAGTTCGATATGAGGCCACCGTTGTTAGGTGATGTCTTTAAATTTTCGAGAGGCTTCGGCAGTAAACACAATGCGATGCGTGTGCAAGGACTGGTGTGCATCTGTCTTGATACCGACGCCGCTATTGACCGCCAAAGCAGAGAGCCAGTCTCGATTGAGGCGATTGTCCCCACCTCCAGTTTTACCGGTTTCCGCTCTCACTTCAATGGTCTTCTTATTTCCTGTGGCGAGTTCGCGAATGACGATTCGAGCCGGACCGCCATCGGTTTTTCCAATAGCATATGATACCCTTTGTCCATGCACGCCACAGCGGGTCCGACATGATCCTGATCCATAGTAGCTATTATCACCGCGTTGCAGAGCCTGTCCGCTGCAACGAATTCCCTCCATCCGGGAAAGCAATTCGCCTCAGCTATCCCATGCTTCTCCTGTATTGCCTTGCCGTGCGCGTCGCACGGTTCGGTAACCGCAAAAACGGTCGCCAAATGAGGATTATCGCCGATAATTTTGGGAAAATCAGTTCTGCACCCACCAGTACCAAAAATAGCAGTTTTAATCATTATGTAACTCTTTCAATTGCCCTGTTAAATTCTTTTTCACCCAATTTATAAGGCCACAGTGTAGGTCGTCTCGTCAAAGATCCCGACTAAGAGGTGATTGAGACTAGAGCCTTCCCGCAAATTCCTATCAGCTGATTGTAGTTTCAGTGAAACTGTGCTTCTATCGGCTCGCATCAGGGCAACTGCCCTCACAAATTTTTTGTGACTTAATATTACAACTACCTTGATTGAGACGAGCCCCCATACTGCGATACTGGATTGCCCATGATAAAAATCGCGCTTAGTATAATCCTGATTATTTTGCTTAGTGCATGTAGCGATGAGTTGAGCCGGCCCCGACCCTATGTCCTCACAACCGCGACTACGGGTGGCACTTACTACCCTGTAGGCGTGGCCATTGCCACTATCGCCCATTCTCAACTCTCGCAAACCAAAGGCATTTCCCTGACCGCGATAAGCTCCGCGGGCTCTCTGGAAAACGTAAAGCTTCTGCGGGATCATCAGGCCCAGTTCGCTATCCTGCAAGGACCGTTTGGCGCTTGGTCCTGGAGTGGCGAAGGACCGGTCAGCAAACCGCAAACCCATTTGCGCAGCGTTGGCGCCCTGTGGGAAAATGTCGAGCATTTCGTCTTGCTAACCCGCTTGGCAAAAACGGGGACTATGATGGACCTTTCAGATCTCGATGGGGAACGCTTTGTAATCGGCGGGCGCAATTCTGGTGCCGAGAAAACCGGACGCTTCATTCTCGAAACACTAGGGATCGATTATGAGGAAAAATTCAAGCTCGCATACCTCGGTTACGGAGCTAGCGCCGGAGCTTTTCAAGACGGCAATATTGTTGGAATGAACATGCCTGCTGGGGCACCGGTGAGTTCCATCACCCAGACCTACGCACGAATGGGGGATCGCATGACCATTCTCAACTGGACCCAAGAATCGCTGGACAAGCTCAACGCACGCTACCCCTTGTGGGATTGGTACGAGTTTCCTCCAAATACTTATCCTAACCAAAAAGAAACGATTCACACCATTGCATCACCCAATGTGCTGGTAACTCGGGTTGATGTTCCAGAGGAAGCGGTTTACGAAATCACGAAAGTCATCTGGGAAAACCTTGCCACCTTGCAGGAAATCCATGGTGCGACCAAGAGCATGCGACTGGAGATTGCGGTGAAGGCTCTTGGAGCTCCCCTGCATGCGGGCGCCTTACGCTACTATCGGGAAATGGGCCTGGAAATACCAGACCGTTTAATCATAAATCAGCTCAGTGACCCAACCGCTAGAGCCGCGAGCCGACCATGAAATCACCATACCTCAGATGGGCCGCTTTCATCTTCGCCCTGTTTCATATCTATTCCAACGTATTTGCGAGTATTTCCGAACTGTGGCTGTCCGCGATACACTTTGGGGGGTTCAGCGCTCTCTGCGCCCTGACTGTAAATGAGTCTAGAGGAGTGCGGCAATTTACAACGCGGTATTGGGTTAATATCGCACTAGCGATAACTGCAGCGATCACATCTGCCTACCTCGTTCTATTTGAGAACGCCCTTTATGCTAGAGAAACTGAATACATTCTCAGCGACTATGTGTTTTCCATTCTCGGACTCGGACTGGCCATTGAATTCACGCGCCGCACCTCAGGCTGGTTCATGCCCATACTGATCCTGATCAGCCTATCCTATATTCTGTTCCTAGGCCGATATATTTCAGGAATATTTTCATTTCCGGGACTTAGTCTTGAGACGGTACTCTATCGCTCCTTTTTCACCAGTGAAGGTATGTTTGGGATGATCGCCAATATCTCTGCTACCTTTGTATTCATGTTTATTGTTTTCGGAGCTTTTCTACTGCGTTCGGGAGCCGGCGATTTCATGGTCCGTCTAGCCCGTTACCTGACCGGACGCGTTGCTGGCGGGGCTGGGCAGATGTCAGTGATCGGCTCCGGGCTGATGGGTTCGGTTACTGGTTCTGCGGTGGCCAACACAGTCTCCATTGGCGTCATCACGATTCCCATGATGAAGAAGTCCGGATTCTCCAGTCGATTTGCTGCTGGTGTGGAGGCCGCTGCATCAACCGGCGGAGCTCTGATGCCACCGGTGATGGGCGCAGGGGCTTTCGTGCTGGCAAGCTACACCCAGATACCCTTTCTCACTGTCATCGCAGCCTCAGCTCTGCCCGCCTTGCTATACTTTTTGACCGTGTCCTTCTTTGTCCGCATTCAGGCCAAACGTCTTGGGCTGAAACCGACAACCGCCGATGATGCGGAAAAATTCTCCGCCATATTGAAAGAGGGCTGGCATTTCATCATTCCATTGGCAACACTTGTGGGTTTCCTAGTGGCCGGTAGCACCCCCACCAGTTCAGCTGCCTTCGCTATAATCAGTGTGATCGCAGGCTCGTGGCTGTCCACAAAGCCTATGAGCCTAAGGGATATATTCGATGCCACTGTAGATGGCGTACAGAACATGGTAGCCACCGCCTTATTGCTCGTGGCCGTAGGTATTGTGGTCAACGTCGTTACCACTACAGGTGTCGGTAACGCCTTTTCATTAATGATCGTGGAATGGGCCCAAGGTAGCCTGCTGATAACTCTGGTACTAGTGGCACTGGCCTCTCTCGTCCTTGGAATGGGACTACCTGTGACTGCCTCCTATATCGTACTGGCCACCTTATGTGCTCCCTTGATTTTCGACTTCATCAGCCAGTCCCAGCTCCTAACCGTGCTGCAGGCTGGCAATCTGCCCAGCAATGTAGCCGCTACGCTGAGCCTGTTCGGGGGTGATCCGGTGCTGGCACTCAAGGAGATGCCCCTGGAAATGAAGCAGCTTTTGCGGCAGGAATTGCTAGAGCCGGAATTGCTGACTGGCATGCTGCTCAGTGCACACTTGATAATTTTCTGGCTATCCCAGGACAGTAACGTGACCCCACCCGTTTGCCTAGCCTCCTTCGCAGCCGCAGGCATTGCCGGTACGCGTCCGATCCCCACCGGACTCACAAGTTGGAAAATCGCCAAGGGCCTGTACCTTGTTCCGGTCTTGTTTGCCTATTCACCATTGGTTTCAGGCACCTGGCCCGAACGTTTTGAAGTTTTCCTCTGGGCGAGCATGGGACTCTACGCTTTAGCCGGATTGCTGGAGTGGCATCTTGAAACCCGTATCAATTCATTGATCGCAGCATTGCTGCTTCTCAGTGCGAGTTTGCTGATGTGGACCCCTTTGCCGATTTACTATCACGTCTGTGGCGCAGTGATTCTGCTTTCCATCATACTATATCAGAACCGCGAAGCTGATACCCGGGCAAATATCCAGCCGATAAAAACGTAGGTGAATCGTACATGGATCAAGAATTTGCGTCTCGTAACTCGTATAGGTAGAATCGTCCGGGATTCTTAGCAAAGGCGTATTTAAGAGACAGGATCTCGGCCTTTCAAAACGGAGACAACTCTGCTCCATCAAACGATAGGGTAAGGGCTGGACGCCTCTCTTGCTCAGGCCAAAGCTTTCTCATCATGTTGGCGACACCCTCAAGTATCCTTTATATGACCTGAACTAAAATGCTCCCACCCTAAGCTATGAGCTCTTTGACCACGTGCCGATGCACATCGGTCAGTCGGGAGTACCTAACTTGATATTTATAGGTCAGTCGCTTATGTTCGATGCCGAGAAGATGTTCAAAGTGCACGAGAAAGTCATCCCTACCAATCGAGAAATCAAAATGTAGACCGTCTCGTCAAGGTGACAACCCTTCCCAAATCGACATGTCAGCGAACTGTCCTTCAATCAATTTACAGTCCAACTGCCTCACCGAAAAGACTCACAGAAACAACCGTCTAAGCCTCCGACCCGTGCCGAAACTAATTTTTCTTTCCTACATACCGCAAGCGGTAGATCCTATTGCCGGTATCGTCACTGAAGAGGATGGTGCCGTCAGGAGCCTGAATGCAGTCAGTTGGGCGCCCTAGGACTTCTTCACCATCCTTGAGGAAGTTGACCATCTTTTGCTCTCCGTAAGGGTGGCCGTCTTCGAATAGAATGCGCGATAGGCAATAGCCCACCTTCTGGGTAGCGTTCCAGCCTCCCTTTTGGGCAACAAACGCATCCCCATGTCCTTTGGGGATCTTATTACCCCTGTAGAATGTCAATGAGTTGGCCGAGCAGTGAGCCGCCATGGTCCATTCGGGGATGGTCGTCATGCGGGCGTGCTTCATCAAATCGGGGTGGTCGATGAACATTAGATTCGGCATCATCTTCCCTACGATCCAAGGGTGACCGTAAAACTTGCCTTCCTCGTAATGGTTCAACTCAGCCGGCGGATTGTGGTCGGTTATTGGCTGGCCTTCCTCCGAATTCCTTTCGCGTTTTCCTTCCATTTCCCAACCCATCATGTCGACGTCGTGATCCACTCCCCAGATCTCGTCGGTTCCCGGACGGACCACTAGCTTCTCGGTATTACGAATCCCCGAGGCAAAAAGCTTCTTGTCCGATCCATCCACGGCGAAGGACCAAATTTTTTTCCGCTCCGAAGCGGCGATCGGTTCATCGGTAGCATTGCCCTGGTCGCCCACGTGCGTGTAGATCCGCCCTTTGTGTATCAAAAGAGCCCGCCATCGATGCCCGGTTGCCTTGCCAGTAGGGAGATCGCCAGCCCCCAAAATCTCCTGAACCTTGTCTGCCTTGCCATCCCCGTTGGTATCCTTGGCCCGGGAAATCGCGTTCAGCTGGGCAAAATATAGCCAGCCATTGCGAAACTGAACCCCTTGAAGCCTGCTTTTGGGATCCTTGCCCTCAATGAAAGGCGTTACAGACTCATAACTCCCGTCGCCATCCTTGTCTCGGCACGCGAGTATTTTTCCCTCTGCGATCACGCTGACATACAAAACGCCATCCTTATCCAGTGCCATAAAACGCGGTTTCTTGATCGTGTCCTCAACAACCGTCAACTCGTAGCCGTCTCTAACCCAGACACCTTCAGGAACTTCAGCTGCATTCATTTGGATCGAACCAACCATGAGGAAGGTCGACAGAGAAACTATTAGAGTTCGTTCTTTCATAGGGGAACTATCGGGTTGAATTAAAATAAGAAGGAAGGTTGGCTACAAATTCGCAAACAAGCAACGCGAATAAAACTCTAGAAAAACCTAGGTCAATCTAACAAAACCCGTTCCGTCTCAATGATTAAGACGTTCTGGCGGACAGAACCTTACTAAAGGAAATTCAAAAAATCGAACCAGCCCAGATTAGGCAGAGGAATGACAAGTCAACCATTCAGCACTAAATCCACGAAATCCTCAATCGGCTCTGTGGGACGACGGCTAGATGGAACCGATTACTCAATCGGTCGGCTCACCAACGCATCCCGAAAACACTCTATTCCCTAACTGGGGTTCATTTGCTATACTTATCGAGAGAACCGAACCAGTTTGACGAATGCCCACAAATCAATTCGTTCATTTCTGAAATCGTTCAATTCTCAGGTAGTAGAAAAGCTCCGTATGAAAATAACAACCTTACTCGCGGCGGTTTCCGCCACCACCCTATTGATTTGCTCTGTCGCAGCAGAAACGCTCGTCTACGAAGGCACCCGTGGAATCGGTACAGGGAAGCATATCGTTTTCATTGCCAACGACCATGAGTATCGCTCGGAGGAGACCTGTCCTGCTCTCGCGAAGATCCTAGCCAAGCGACACGGATTTCGCTGCACCGTCATATTTGGTCTCGACGAGAATGGTACCATCAAAGGGGGCGGCAGAAACATGCCGGGAATGGAGGCTCTCGAGGATGCAGATTTGCTGTTTTTCTATGCCCGTTTCATGAATCTACCGGATGAGCAAGTGAGATTTCTGGTCGACTACTTCGAGCGAGGCGGTCCTGTGGTGGGAGTCCGCACCTCTACTCATGGATTCAATGGACAAAAAGGAAAGTGGGCGAAGCTCAATTACAATTACACGGGCGATGATTATTTTGGCGGTCTGGGTGAGCAGATCTTTGGCAACACTTGGCACAAAGAGCGGGGGCAGTCGCACTATGGCTCGAACCACGTCATGGGTTGTCGCATAACGCCAGACGCCACTGCGGGAGCTCATCCCATATTGATGGGAGTCGAAAGTATCCACGCCTACTCGGGCGCCTACAAGTCGCAGCCTCCTGCAGACGCTACGTCACTGCTAAACGTGCAGGTGCTCAATACGTTTCATGCTAGTGGCGATCTGAATACAGATAAACCAGTCGTAAACGCAGGCTGGAGCCGGGATTCCTACATCGCGCCCTCTGGTGCAAAAAAGAACGGCCGGGTCGTCTACGCGTCCTATGGGGCATCGGAAGACTTGCTCAGCGAAGACGGCCGCCGGTTTCTCATCAATGCCTGTCTCTGGGCTGGCGGCTGGGAAAACAAGATCAAGCAGAACCTGAATGTTAAGGTCGTCGGGAAATTCACCCCCAGCGCCTACAACAACGGAGTTGGCCTGGCTGGCGTAAAGCCAATCGACCTGGCTGGCTGGAACAGCCAAATTATGCCAGCCAATGCTGAAATCGGAGGCCTTTCTGATCCGGTAAAAGTGAAGAAGCTGGCTCGAGTCATCAAAAACCGCCCTGAACTTCGTGCCCGCATTGCGACCGAGTATCCTGAGTTATTTGCTAAAGGCGGCCTGCTTGAGGGCTTTTAAATGAAGAGGGAGATTCGTGTCGCAAGGAAGGGCTGCTTCTGAAACGATTAGGCCAAAAAGATGAGGCCACTACGACACTTCCCTAAAGGCGGACCGGCGTCTCTAGTGGCTCTCCTGCAAAAAACCGCTCCAGGTTTTTCAACATCAATTCACCCATAGCTGTACGAGTATCCACCGTTGCACTACCAATATGCGGTGTAAGGATGACATTTGGCATTTCCAAGAGAGCTTCCGGCACATGGGGCTCGTGGGCAAATACGTCCGAAGCGAATGCCCCCAGTCTTCCTTCTTGCAAGGCCTCAACGACGGCCTCCTCATCGACAATAGATCCCCTCGCGATATTGATCAAGGTTCCATCTGGTCCCAAGGCGTCAATGACTTCGCTATCTACTAAGTTTCTGGTCTCCGAGGTCGCTGGGCAAATCACAACCATGTATTCTGAATCTCTCGCCATTTCCGTTAAATTCGAATAATAGCGATAGGGAATATTTTTGTTTTCGCACCTATTATGATAGGCCAATTGACATCCAAACACCTCTAGCTTTTTAGCGAAATCCCTGCCAATCCCTCCTAGGCCTAGAATACCCACCCGGCGACCACGAATGCTTTTCTGCAAGCCCATTTTTCCTTTCCTAATCCAATCACCTCTTCGCACATATTTGTCTGCTTCCACAATTTCCCTAGAAATTCCAAGCAAAAGCGCCACAGCCAAATTCGCGACATCGTCATTTAGAACCCCTTGAGTGTTGGATACTTGGACACCCTGACGCTTCGCGTATTCCAGATCAACATTGTCAATACCGGCTCCGAAGCATATCACGGCCTCCAGATTTGGAAATCTGGCCATAAATTCCCCACTCGCACCCAAGACGCCATTCGTAGCGATCGCAGTGATACGATCCTTAACCTCCTCTACGAGGGCATCGGGATCTTCGCTCCGATGCAGTGCGTGAACTGTATAGGTTTGGAAGAGACGATCCGTCTGAGCCTCCATCATGTCTCTGATCCTACCCGTTAACAAAACTTCGTGTTTTCTCATCGGATTTGAGGTTTAATTGAGAAGATCGTTAGAGGTCAATGGTATCAACCACATATGGTCGTGGAAGGATATCACCATGCTCGAACCGCGCGGTTCTCCACCAAAGAAAATCGATCTATCGACACCCACGAAATAGGGATCGGTCACACACCAGTGATAAAACACAGAATCCCAAAATTTCGAGGACTTCTTGGTCGCCGCTCTCCGTAGCAAATTTCCTCAAAATGTCCCGCTGCCCTTTCATCAATCGACGAAACCGGAAATTTTTAGTTGAGAATATTTATCTGCCACACTCACCGAGATAGCTCGCTCTTTTCCAGACTGGGAGCCCAACGAAGCATTTGCGTAACATCCAGTACGACTTCCGCATCATTCGATTGGTCCGGTCCCTCGCGGCTTGTACCTCGAGCAATTACTTTTCTGAGGTTTTGGCTCAAACGCTCAGCAATCTCCGGCTCCGTTTCATACCGATTGTCAGATTCATCAATATCGCTCTGCAAATTGTACAGCTCGACAATACGCGGTTTTCCACGGGACTGATTCCGATCCTTGGTTTCATTTCTGAAAACGACTTTCCAAGGGCCTTCCATGTAGGCGAATTCACCTCCGACTGAGTGGCTCACCACATGATCCCTATGCGGCTGGTAGCTCTCTCCTAAAGCCGTAGTTAGAAAGCTGATACTATCTTCTCCCGCATCAGGAGGCAGTTTAACGCCCAATAGTTCCGAGCAGGTTGCAAAAATATCGTTCAAACTGAGGACATCGTCGCTCACGGCCCCGGCCTTAATTCGTCCAGGCCAGCGGATCATAAAAGGCACTCGATGCCCGCCCTCCCATATATCCGTCTTGCGGCCCCGATAAGGGCCGCTCGGGAAATGCCCCGCATCGACCAGCTCGTTCCATTCTGTTGGGAGATGTCCATTGTCGGAAGTAAATATCACTAAAGTATCCTCCGCGATCCCCGCTTCTTCTAAAGCCTGGATCACCTGCCCTGCTGACCAATCAGTTTCCATGACGAAATCCGCTACGAGTGAAATGCCGCTTTTGCCTTTAAAACGGGTGCTCGGCACGATCGGCGTATGCGGCGACGTCATAGGAAAATACAAAAAGAACGGCTCTTCTCGTGTTGCTTGATCATGAATATAATCGACGGCCTTTCGAGTAATTGCCGGCAGGATCTGGTCGAACTCCCAGTCGGGCGCCATCGGGTTACCATCAAACTGAATCGGCAAAGATCTACCATCGTTAGGAACATGTACAAATTTTGACGTCGGCTGCTCGACCACTCGGTCGTTTTCGATAAAAGTAAACGGAGGCATATTCGGCACATCTGTACCAAAGTAATAATCGAACCCGCGGGTCGTTGGCCCATTGAGAACAGGCTTCGTGTAGTCCCATTGCTTTGTTCGGTGAATATTCGTTCTCTCATCCATAACGCTTGGCTGGGAACCTTGCCAATTCCAACCGAGATGCCATTTGCCGATGCACGCGGTTGCGTAGCCGTTTTTGCTCAGAAATCCTGGAAGCGTAAGGCGACCTGCAGCGATCAATGGTGGTTCGTAGCACCCTAAAACCCATTCCTGCAATCGCGTGCGCCAAGCATATCGCCCGGTAAGCAAACCATATCTCGTGGGGGTACAGACAGCGGAAGCGCTGTGTGCATTCGTAAACCGCATCGACTCGCCTGAAAACCTATCCAAATAAGGCGTAGCAATTTTGTTTTCCGGAAAGTGAGCATGAATGTTCCCCATCCCAAAGTCATCCGCTAGGATAATCACGATATTGGGTCTGCCCTTTGCTGTCAGAAGAGCTTTTGAAACTTTCGCTTCTGGTAAACTGGAATAAGATTCTTTCCTCGCACAACCAGTCGCGATCAAAGCAGCAGCTGAACAAACTAGTATCAGTAATCTAATCACACTAACTAATTTCGATTGACTTGCTGCTTAATGTGGCTGGGCAGCGGCAAGAAATCGCTTTCCCTTACCATCCATTTATCCATCTCCATCCGGAGTTTCGTCTCTACCGCTTTGACCCTAGCCTTACCCGCTAGGTTCTCCAACTGAAAAGGATCCTCCTGTAGATCGTACAGCTCAAACAACGGTCGCGGATTCTGAAAGTAGAGGCGTTCGTGCAAAGCGGACAACGTCCCCTCTTCATGCATTTGCTTAATGGTGAGCCATCCCAGATTCTGACTCATATCAACTGGGGAAAATATCTTTTCCGGAGTTGCGTTGTATAGGTACAAATAGCGACGGGTCGTAATAGAACGGGACAAATCGAAACCATCGCTTCGGCCAATGGGTCCGAAGTGCCAGCCACGTTCAGCAAAAACCATCTCACGCCCTGCGAAGGGCTTGCCTCGCAATTCGTCGAAAAAGCTGACTCCGGTCATGCCTGGAGCAGTTTCCAAGCCTGCCGCTTCCAAAATTGTCGCGGAAAGATCCACCCCACTAACCAGAGAATCGCTGGCTGTTCCCGGTTTCACATAGCCAGGCCAGCGAACCAAAAGCGGGACATGCGTTCCACGCTGAGCTAAAGTTCCTTTACCTCGTAGAAGTGCCTCCCCGTTGTCTCCCATGAAAATAACCAACGTATTTTCCTTTAGTCCCCGTTCTTCCAATACATTCTCTATCAATCCGAATCCAATATCCAGATCCCGCACCTCCGCTAGATACTTCGCGTAATCCAAACGCACTTCGGGCAAGTCCGGCCAGTCTGGCGGTAATACTAATTTCGAAGGATCAATCTTTTCATGGTCATCTCCCCATCTCCGATGGGGCTGGCTAAACCCAAAATAGAGAAAAAAAGGTTGGTCGTCTGGAACACCATCTAAGATGGTACCCACAACTTCGTCTGTATCATGAATCGCCTCGTTTTTAGTAGAGGCTCCCCTCGCAAAGTGATCAAATCGCTGCGTAAACGCTCGATCCCGCACATCTAGCTCCACAAGCGTATCCGTCACGTGGTCCAAGTCTCGATTCTTCCCATCCAAATGCTGATGCCGCCCTGCCAGCCCAACCCAATAGCCACTCTCTCTCAAGACATCTGTAAACAAAGTCGTTTCCGAACGTGCCGGCTGAGCGAAACGGGTCGCAGATAATCCCACTGGAGATCGGCCCGCAAAAATAGCGGTCCTCGATGGAGCGCATTGCGGAGCTGCCGTATACGCACGATCGAAACGCATACCCTCATCGGCTAAGGCATCCAAATGCGGGGTTATATTAAACCGCTGACAATTGACGTCCCGATAGGCTCCTAAGTGAGGTGTGCTATGATCATCTGAGAGGATCAGGAGAACATTGGGACGATCGGCAGCATCAAGAGCAAGAAGCCCAAAAGAATTGAGAAGAATTAGGTTAAAGAGACGTTTGTACATTTTCGAGAAACAACGAGTGAATCCACAACATACATTCAGGCAAATTAATAGCATAATAGAATCCCAGATAATTGGAACCCATAAAGCCCTGAAGCTTATAGCTATCGACATACTATGTCTTATCCCTAACGTTTTTTCTTTTATGGATCGCTCTACGAATCAGCAATATCTCGCAGAAGATATGCAGCGTCTCGATGAGATGCTGTCAAGGGTTACCAAGTCAGACGAAGCTCTGAGCCGCTACCTCGCGAGTGGCGGCGATATGCAGCTGCTGAATTTGGCCTGTGGAGCGTGCAACGAAGCGGGTACCCTAGCGAATTTTTTCGGTCGGTTTAGTGAGGAAACTGCCAACAACAGAAAACTGAAATTCGTTGGTCTTGACATTCGAGCCCGAGAAATCGCGGATGCCGCCGTCCGATTCAGAGGAAATCCGAATGCAGAATTTGAATTCCTTCGAGGCGACGCCACCAAGCTTCACGACCACCAACAACTGCCCAGCGAGTTCGACGTCGTCTTCGTCCGCCACCAGAATTTGTGGAACGGTAAAAGCGATTGGGAAAAGATATACTACAAAGCCTTAGAGAAGCTCTCGCCAAATGGACGGCTTATCATCACGAGTTACTTCGACCGTGAGCATCAACAAGCACTTGAAGTCATCAAGGAACAAGGAGGCGAACTCGTGGTTACCGAGGCCAACGAGATGTCCCGAGAACTGCCAACACCCGGCAAGTTCGTCGATCGCCACGTTGCGATTCTAAAACGGCAAAGCCCGTCTTAATCGCAGCTTGAAGTATTGTCGCAGTTGCAGCAAGATAATGGATAGATCAACCCTTTTATTCTTTTTCGAGGGAAACCCCATGATCAATTGTCTACTTCAATATCTCTTGTTAAAAGAGCAGATCCAAAGTATATGTTTGTTTAGGGGTTATAGTCAAAAACCCTACCATGCTACCCATGAGAACTCAAACTAACCTAACAGGAGTATCAACCATCGGACGCCGCCAGTTTCTAAGAGCTGCAGGGGCTCTCATTGCTTTACCTACCCTCGAATCGATCGCCGCACCAATCGCTCAGGCCGCGACCTCAACTGCAGGCGCTAAAAACCTCGTGTCGATCGGGGCCTACCTCGGTTGGCACCAGAACGCATTCTTTCCAAAAGAAGTGGGTAAAGGCTACCACCTTCCCACTACGCTGGCCCCATTGGCTGACTACCAGAACGATTTCACCGTGTTCTCTGGCCTCGATCACCGGGCGCCCAATGGCCATGGAGCCTGGAGCAACTTCCTTTGCGGCAATACTCCAAACACTTACTCAATGGATCAGATCGTGGCAGACCAAATTGGGCAGAAATCGCGCTTTCCATCTTTGCAACTGACGGCCGGAACCGGGGAAGGCAGTAAGGCCATGAGCTTTACCAAGCAGGGCATGGGTCTTCCCATGATCCAACGGCCAAGCGTTTTTTACAAACAACTCTTCATGTCCGAATCCGACAGGGCCCGCATGGAATACATGCTTCGTAGCGGCAGAAGCGCAATCGACCTAGTGCTTGACGATGCGACACGCCTTAAAAAATCGGTACCGCAATCAGACGGCGATAAATTGGAAGAGTATTTCGATTCAATGCGCTCCGTTGAAAAACGCATGGAACGACAGATTTCACAGATCAACGATCCCCTGCCAACCACGGATTACAAACTTCCCGATTCCGATCCCATCACACCCAATCTTCTCATGGAGGCGGAAGTGCTGATGTACGATCTCATGGCCCTGGCAATCGAAACAGAATCCAGTCGCGTGCTATCTTTTTTCATCGACGGCTTAGGGCAAGTTTTCTCCTTTGATGGACAGCCCCTCAGGTCTGGCTATCATGGCCTTTCCCACCACGGTAACGATCCGGAGATGATTCGCGATTTGGTATCAATTGAGTCCGCTCACATGGTTTGCCTGAGCGGCTTCCTTGGTCAGCTGAAAGAGAAGAAGCGCCCCAACGGCAAATCGTTGCTCGATGAAACCATTATTCTCGTAGGAACTGGGATGGGGGATGCGAGTCGTCACTCCAACGCTAATTTGCCGACACTAGTAGCAGGGGGCGGATTTAATCACGGAAGCCACATCGCTATCGACCAGAGGAAGCCAGACGCGCCACTACTGGGGGACCTCTACATTTCCCTGATGCAGCGCCTCGGAGTAGAGACGAATGAGTTCTCCAATGCGTCGCACAACATGAACCAGTTTTTTAGCTAATAAAAATGCATTCTCACATTACGAATGCTTTCGTCGTAGGGCTGTCGCTTGCGAAATGCCGCATCGTGCTAACAACCTACGCGGCACTTCGCAAGCGAAAGCCCTACATCCTGTTATGCTACATCGGAGTAACCAGCACGCTTTCCCTCTCCGCGAAAACTGAGCTGCCAATTCCGGACGCAGCCTACGAAGTCCTCTCCAACTATTGCTTAGACTGTCACGACGAAGCTGAGATGAAGGGCGACGTCAACCTGGATCCTATATCGGTTGACTGGGGACAGAAAGACAATCGGGACCTATGGGAAAAAGCTCACTACGTTGCGAAAGAAGGATTCATGCCTCCCGCCAAAAAGAGGCAGCCCAATGAGAAAGAACGTGCCACTCTGGTCCGCTGGCTCGATGGGAAACTTCTTGAAAATACACCAATTGGAGGCACTCCTCCGCGACGACTTAGTGCCGACGAGTACCGTTCCACTATCCGTAGCCTCTTCGACTTGCCAGATTACGAACTGCCACTCGGATTTCCCAAAGACTCAGAATTTCACGGCTTCAATAACGTCGGTGAAGGCCTAGTTCTCTCACCTCCTCTAATGGAGGCCTACACCAAGGTCGCAGAGCTCGTTGCCGACACGGTTTATCCACCCGCACGAAAGGAACCTCGCTCAACAACACGAACCGCCGGCCCCAACGATATGGTGCTCAGTTTCTCCGCCGGGAAAATAGTGGACGATTCGCTCCTCCTCGTTTCACGTGGACATGAAATTTTTCGCAGCTGCTCTTGGCCCAGCCGAATGGAAGTTATGTCTTCCGGGACTTACCGAATCACGGTGAGAGCAGCCAAGCACAAGCCGACATGGGGAGGCCCGATGAAGTTAGAAATCCGTGCTCGCGAGCTCAGTGCCAGTGACCGCTCGCGCGCAGACATTTTCCGCCTGCTCAAAGTCATGGATGTTCCTTCAACGGAACCCACAACTATTACCTTCGAGGCAGAGCTCTATGAAGGTCAGACTTTGCTCTTCCGCTGGATGAATGCGGACATGGCCCACGACTATGCTAAGTTCGCCAAACACATGGAAGAGTGGTTCGAAAAAGATCCGCGCTGGTTAGCTGCCTGGCAGCATACCGTCTTTCCAAATGGCGATTTAAGCAAAATTCGCACGTCCGTAATTCGTGGACGCAGTGGTTGGGAGTTCCTAAACAAGGCGTTCAATGATCCGAACCTCGATATGAGCCGTGCGACGATGGATGACGAGCTTACGGTCAAATTCCTCGAACTGGCCAACTCCAACACCGGTATGTTTAATTTCGCCGACATTCTTTGTCACTACTACTTCACAAACGGTCCAGCTTTAGAATTCCATCAGGTAACCATCGAGGGTCCTTTAAAGACGGTCGATGGCCCGAGAGAGATGCTAGCCAAAAAACTTCAGAAGCGCTTTACCGGCACTCGAATTCCTGGCCAGTCAGACGAGGCCTTCACGCAAGACATTCTTGAGAGATTTCTTCCTCAGGCATTTCGTCGTCCCGTCGATCAGGAGACCATTGAGACCTATCTTAATATCGCTAAAAGACGTTGGGTGCAAGGAGGCGACTTCGATGCTGCGATGCACCTCCTCATCCGAAATATTCTGATCTCACCCCGCTTCATCTACAGACTTCTGAGTCCCGGCGAACTGGATGACTATGATCTAGCGAGCCGCCTATCTTACTTTCTGACTCAAGCACCCCCAGACAAGAAACTGCTCGACTCAGCCAAGAAAGGAAAACTCTCCGATCCTCAAATCCTTCGCAGAGAGGCCCTTCGTTTATTACCGCAAAAGCCAACGGATGCCATGGTTCAGAGTTTTACGAGTCAATGGCTGGATACCAATCTCCTACCGGAAATCATGCCGGATCCCGTCTTCAAGTTTTCCGAGGCGGAAATCACCATCGCGGAGGAGGAAGTAGAGCATTTCTTTACCGAAATACTGACCAAGAATCTTCCCATGACGGATTTTATCGATCCGGATTTCCACTACACCACCCTTGCATTTGCAAAGGACAATTACCAGTACCCACGAGCGGAAAAGGCAGCGATGAAAAGTTCTTCAATGGGCTCTGAATCAGAGCTACGGAAGCTCCCGCTTGATCGAGGGGGTCGCTACGGCGGACTCCTTTCCCAGTCTGCAGTCATGACCGCCACCGCCAATGGAGTGGATACACAACCTGTACTGCGCGGCGTTTGGGTCCTTGAAAATATTCTCGGCATGCCGCCACCACCACCACCAAAAAACGTACCTGCCCTCACGCCGGATACTCGGGGTGCCAACACACCGCGGGAACTACTGGCAGCTCACACTTCAGAAGATTCTTGTGCAACCTGCCACGTCAGAATTGATCCCGTCGGGTTCGTTCTGGAAAACTTCGATCCCGTCGGCAATTGGCGTGAAGAGTGGCCCAAAACGGGCATTCCGATCGATCCCACCGGTACCCTCCCCGATGGTACTTCGATAAAAGACGTAACTGAGCTCAAGTCTTGGCTCGTTGATCATATCGACTTTTTCTCCCTCTGTTTGTCAGAGAAATTAGTGACTTATGCCACTGGTCGAGTGCCCAATTTTGCCGAACGGAAAGAGATCGAGACCATTGTCCACCAGAACCGTGAAAAAGGAAATGGTTTCCAAGATCTTATTCTTGCACTGATCACCAGCGAAACGTTCCGCACGAAATAGGACAAGCAAATCCTACCGAGTCAGGGGCCGTATTTCCCCTATTGAGCGCCTAAACCATGGAAAAAGGACTCCGAGTCTCGATGCTTTAGCAACCAAACCGTTTGTTACCATCTGGAGGAAGCCAAAGGTCCAGTACACAAAATTGAAAACGAGCGAACAGAGGGCGATCGCTCCCAATGCCGCAACTTCTCCCGGCCGGCCAATGACTGTCGCCTACGCAAGCCCAAGCAAAGGCGTTGACGTATTCGCCAAAACAATCGGCCAAGCCCTGCCCGCGATTGCACGGTAGGTGGTTTCATACGATTGGTACAACAGATTCATTTTGGACTAGCGACGACTTAAAGGTTTCGGTGTTTTCAGGCTCGCCGATTGAAGAGTCTTGTCCCAACTTACCTAACCAGTCGACGGGCCATACTGTAAAAGAGTGTCCCATGGCTCCTTACGTATTGCCCACCGCTTGCGATCGCGAAGCCCCGAGCTGCAACCGTAGAATGGCAACCTTTTACCAACCAAGGATGTAAGGGTCATGCCTCAGCAGTTTTGGTTCGTGCTTTAAGGAATTCTCGGATTACGCTATTGCCGCTCGGTAGATATCGTCTATCCACTAAACTTGAAGTCACTCCCCAGCCAAACCTCCATGAAACCTCTATCACCCTTTTCCGTTTTCCGCCAAGCCGGTTTTCTAATGCTCGCCGGCATTCTTTTTACAGAATCCGCAATCTCACAAGACCGTCCCCCTGTGGCGAGCGTGTCGAAACCAAACATTCTTTTCATTTTTGTCGACGACCAGTCGCCACTTACGCTGAGCGCCTACGGGAACCAGGTTTGCCAGACCCCCAATCTAGATCGACTCGCCCGCGAAGGAATGGTTCTAGATAACGCCCATCACATGGGTTCCTGGGTAGGTGGCGTATGCCTGCCTTCCCGCACCATGGTACAGACGTCTATCAATGTGTGGCGGACGCAAGACATCGCCAAGCGCTACCCACGCATGAATCCGAGAACCTACGTGCACCAGCCGAGGAAATTGCTCGCAGATCTTTCTCCCAACGATCCGGACTACTATAGTATGCCTGCTCTCTTCTTTCGGGCCGGTTACGACACCTATCGAACCTGCAAAATTGGCAATACCTACGAGGGGGCCAATCGACTGTACTTGGGACGCAACGACCAAACCAACTACGGACCCGAAGACGAGACTGGAAGTTGGTGGCACGGGGAGCAAGTCATGAACTACCTTAAGGAGCGAGAGAAGGGAATAAAGGAAGACCCCTTTCTCTTATTCTTTGGCTTCACTCATCCGCATGACCCTAGAAATGGAAAGCCTGTCCTGCTTGATAAATACGGGGCTGATAATACAGATATTCCGACTTCTCCTAATCCCCTCGCCCCCCCACTCCAGGCAAACTACCTTCCCGCTCACCCTTTCCATCATGGTCATCCCGGACTTCGCGATGAGGTCGCAGTTCAGGGAGTTCTGCTCAAGAGAGATGAAGCCACCGTTAGAAACGAGCTTGGCCGCGAGTACGCCTGTATCGAGAATATCGATCGGCAGGTAGGCAGAGTGCTCGACAAACTCGAAGCAATGGGCGAGTTAGAAAATACCTACATCTTTTACTCTGCTGATCACGGCATAGCGGTGGGCCGGCACGGATTGATGGGAAAACAGAATCTCTACGAGCACACCTGGCGGGTACCTATGATCATTCGAGGACCAGGAATCAAAGCGGGCAGCCGGGCTCAAGGGAACACCTACCTCATGGACCTACTACCCACTTTCTGTGATCTTGCGAGTATTGAAAAACCAATTACATTCGATGGTATTAGTTTTAAGCCCGTTCTCATGGGGAAAAGAAACACGGTTCGCGATGTTCTCTACGGAGTCTACAATGGAGGCACTAAACCGGGAATGCGATCGGTCAAAAAAGGAGACTGGAAACTGATAAAGTACGATGTACTTGATGGGTACATCCAGGAAACCCAGCTATTCAATCTGAAGGATAATCCCAACGAATTTCTAATTCAGCATCACGATCGTGCCTTGGTGGCGATGACTGGAGTCGAACCGAAGCGTCACCAAGTAAATCTTGCAGAAAACCCAGCCTACGCCACCAAACGAAAAGAAATGGAAGCCATTCTGCTAAGCGAAATGATAAAATGGGGAGACCCCTACCGTCTCTGGGACCAACCTCCCAGAGCCCAAAACAGGCAATAGTACATTGACTTATTTCCTATTGCTAGCGGCACTATCCAACTATTATCCGCAAATACAAATTCAATACACCGGAGCTACCGATGCATATCCGTAGAGGACTTTCCCTTGTTCTTCTTACATTCTTCCCACTGGCCTTTGCAGAGACCTCTGGCACTCCCGTCCGGACCAATTCAGAGGCGGTTGCAAAGGGACGTCCCGATTTCCTCGTCCAAGGCGAGTGCCGAGGCAAGACCCATGGTTTGCGGATCGTCTCGGCACAGGGAAACAAATTTTACCCGTCTCGAAATAGTGGCGTCCTTTCCGGAGCCGGTTGGGATGAATCCCAGATTGAGCACCTATGGGGCGATCTCTCAGATACACAGCGTTGGATAATTGGGTTCACGCCCATTGAGCTTCGTAACCTCGGAAAGACAAAATCTCCTCCGGGTTCGATTATCCTCTTCGATGGTTCCAACACCAATGAATGGAAGGACGGCAAAATGCCAGATGGCGTACTCGCTACCGGCACGGCTAGCAAACGCACCTTCCAAGACTTTACCCTGCACTTTGAGTTTCGCAACCCGTTCAAACCGAATCTCACTCTCGGCCATCGCGACAGAGGTAACAGCGGCATTTACATTTTTGGGTCCCATGAGTTCCAAATCTGGGATACATTGGGATTGAAGTTTGACAAGAACGTCTGGAACGAAGCACCTCTCGAGACCGAACCGGATCCCTGGCGCGGGAGTCTCTACAAGTTCAAAAAACGGATGTTAATATGCGCTTTCCTTCTCTCGCCTGGCAGAGCTAAAATAACCCGTTCCAGGTGCCGCGTCTCGAGAGCGGCGTCAAAGCAGAAAACGCCCGTATATCAGTCATCCCCAACGGCGTCCTCATACACGACGACATCAAGCTTCTTGGAGGAACTGGCAACGGTGGAAGCTGCCTGAAATCCCCAAAGGAACCCCCGATCTTCATGCCCATGGGAATCCCAACCACTTCCGAAATATCTGGATCGTAGAAAAATAGTTTAGATTCTTAATTGAAATGAAAGGTATTCATCCAAGTCATCTGATACTCCTATTGTTAGACCTTCTGCTTGCGGGATGTGCGAGTATGGGGCCACAGGACACCGACCAATATATTTTTCTGGATAAGACCGAGACTCTATTTGTGCAATTCGAGCATAGAGCGAGCCCAATCTATCAGGTTAACATGCCCGATGTAGCGAATTCCATGGAAAAGAATCGCCGCGAAGACTTCAGAGTGGTGCTAGCCAATCTACTCTACGCTTATCAGCTTCCTATCGAAATTCGTATCTTAGAAGAGCGAGAAAATCCGGGGCCGGGCCCATTGCTGGAAATTCATGCCTTTCGATTCGAGCAAGACAATTCCGGTGACTTAGTTGCGGTTATCAGCGCCAAGCTCTCAAAGTACGGACAATTGAATACACTAGGAACTTACAATCACAGAGACACTCCCCCTCCGGGAGGAAATCGACAGATGATGGACAAGGCCTTTCGTGATGTAATCCGTAAGCCTCTCAGAGAGATGTTGGACGACTTGCAGCAGCACTTCCCTACTCCTGAGGAGATGGAGATTATCAACGAGCGTCTGAGGCCACTTGGTCAAGAGTAGCTTTATTAAATTCGGATTCTGAATTCCGACCGCAATTAGATTCTAGAAATCCAAGGACTACGAACCCCAGCAGCATTCAGGTTCGATAGCGGCAATAGTTTCAATGCACCTGGGGCTTGGTAAGATTCCTCACAAAATGCCGTCGGGAAATATTAGTGCTTACACCCGTGTCGCGTGAACTACCTTTCATTTTGCGTGTTCGGCTATTTTATATTATCATCGATTTCGGACTTTGGCGATTTCCCACTATTTCGCATCATCTTAATTTAAAGTATCCAATTTTTATTTACAATTTATAATCATTTTATAATAAAATGAAACTAATTAACCTTAACCACAAAAACACAAGGTTTGCAAGAAATAAGGCAGTTGAACGACAGGACGAACGATTAAACTAATTAGAGGATATCGTAAGCTACTAATTTTGTATTTCTTGTGCTTTTTGTAGTAAAAATCTCCAATAGAATTTGAGATAGTCCAGGTTGAGAAGTCTATAGTCACGTAACCTGAAGATCCGACTAGCGATTTAAAAATATCGGTGAACACCATGCCCACTGATCGTTGCGCTGTCGCACACGCATATAGTAGGAGCTGCCTTCCCTTTCACTATCCTCCCATTCCCCGGACCATTTCCACTGATTCGACGAGGGTGCACGATTGAAACGCCAAGCAGGGGAATCAATATCCTTCATTACTCCCGAGCGAGCTCCATCCATCAATGCGATCAACGGCCACTCAACTCGCTTGCCATTGAGGTTTGCCCAAACGGTTGCGTCTCGTGGCATACTCACTTCTAAACACACCCCTTGTGAAAGATTGGTTGAATTATTCGGATTACCGCTCGTGACGGTAACAAATCGAACGCACTGATCTCCTGTCTCCAGTACCTTACTGATGTAGTAGCTACCCGTGTCCTTCGCTTCCACGGGCGATACCACTTCACGTCCGCGGAAGCGCGGCTCCACCGATTTAATTTCGCCATCCGTCAATCCCAACTCAACCTCCCAATTACAGGTTTTGTGACGGGCACCCCAACCAAGCTCCAAATAGATCTTCGTATGAACAAGATCGTCATTGGTTTCGCCAGTGGGTTCCATTTCATATTGTGAAAAACGCTTCACCAATTCGCCATCGCGCAAGATGTCTACGCAATCGATGGCCCCGCCGGCTTGTAGGGAAAATTCGATACGTCTCTTTTCAGAAGCCGCAATCTCTGATCCCATAGGCAGGCCGTTCACTGCGAACCGCAAATCCATTCGGTCGCCAGTCAAAGCGAACATACGACGCTTCAATAATGCGTCCCAGACATCTTCGCGATTGCCTGACTCCGCCCAAAGCCCAGTCATTCCATGCCCGTAGCTGCCAGGATGAGCGCTGTGATGATCCGTACCGCCTGAAAATCCAAATTCATGCCCTTCCTTCAAACCATAATGAATTGTACTCTGCCAATCGCTTGGCCCCATGGAATGCAGAAACGGTTTAATGTTCTCCGACGATTCAGAACAGCCGTGCATCGAAAGCATTTCAACAAAGGGAGCAAACTCGGGACTGAAGCTGTTCCAATCGATACCACGCGTACCTTTGAGATAGCCAAGATGGTGCGGCTGAGCAATGGCATCCCTACCCTGCTCTCGCAACGAACGCAGTTGATCGTGCAATTCTTCCAGATCTCTTGGATACAATATCTCTCCCTCCAAGTCCTTGTAAAGCATATTGCGATCGCCACAGGTGCCGAAGTGAACTTCAAAGCCTGGAAAGACAACGAAGTTTCCCTCATCGTTAAACTGCTTCAACGTCTCCATCATCTTTGGCCAACCGGCCTTTAGCTTGGCGAAGCCCTCCTCATGGAAATCAATAATGTACTGAATTTCATCGTTCGGCTCCGGCATATCAGGCCAATGTGCGTGGCCGGTAATGCTCACAAAATCGAGCTGCTCACGAGCGTTGCTCAAAGCATCCTCCAAAGATCCATGGGCATAGGAGATGCCGCAATGGTTGTGCATATCTCCAAAGAGAAGACTTAAATCTGAATAGGGATTCATAGCGAAAAAGTTTTTTCAAAAGACCCTGTTGATCACCCGCTTATGGAACGCGATAACAGAACATCTGAATACGAATAAACCTAACCTTTTGATTTTCACAGACTTTTATCCAAACACTGGTATTTTTTCATTTTTATTCGATTACATCTTTGATTTCTACAATGAATCTCGACTCCGACATATCCATAACCAATCGCTCCAGATCATTCCAGAATTGATCCGGAATCTCCACCGAGACCGCCTCTAGATTTTGCAATGCCTTTTCTGGATTGCTGACTCCCGGGATGATGGTTGAAACCATAGGATGGCACGGGAGACACTGTTTGTGGAAGGCTATTTTGCAGTAAATCCCCAGAATCAACCCACCAAAAGGCAATTCCATTCTTTACTTGAACGTTCATTTTACGAAAGCAGCAAGCGATAAAGCAAGTGCACAAAGTCGTTTCCCTAAAGGAGGACCACTGATAGAACAAAAAAGTCACCGGGAAGCCTAAAGAAATGCCTTTCTTTCGCGGGAAAAAGCGAATCCTCAAAATTGAGAATAATGTATCAACTCGATTCGGACTTTGACGAGTCATCCAACCGTTTGAGCGTCTTCTCCCGCATCTCCGGCCAATTCAAAAATGAACCCCTGCTCGCAGAAAGCCAAAGTTACATGGCTCCCTGTTCAATAAGGCACCCTACTACAAGCTGCGGTTTTATAGCCGTTATGAAGATTGATTCGGGAACGATACTTCGATGAAAGGTACACCAATCCTTGAAGACTCAGCTAAAAGCATCAGTCGTTCTCACATTAACGTAACCTAACCGCCAGGCTGGTCGTCCAATTTTTCATGAAAACGGGTAGTACCACGTTGACGACTCAGGATAAACATAAACCAACTTCTATCAAATATGCTAAGAGAGCCTTAATGGGCCTTTTCCTTGTATTGATCGTTTTCTTACCAATCGCCTACTATCTAATCTATGTGCACACGGCAAACAGTGGACTCACATTCTCTAATTCTCTAAGAATTCCCGAGCTGCTTACTTTTAAGGACAAGGGCGGTCAGAAGGTCTTCGAATTGAAAGCGCAATACGGCTACTCAGAATTCCTTAAAGTAGGAAAGACTGAAACGATGGGATACAACGGCAATTTTCTTGGGCCTACTATTCGGGTGGATAAGGGGGATGAGGTAGTCATCAACGTCGCCAATCAACTAGATGAAATGACCACTGTCCATTGGCATGGCATGCACGTGCCGCCCGACATGGATGGCACGCCTCACCAAATGATCCCTGCCGGAGGGACTTGGCAGGCACGGTTTCCCATTTTGAATGAGGCGTCCACGATGTGGTATCACCCTCACCCTCACGGCAAGACTGCCCAACAAGTCTATCGTGGACTTGCGGGGCTCTTCATCATCGATGATGAAAATAGCAAAAGTCTTGAACTACCAAGCCAGTACGGGATCGACGACATTCCCCTCGTAATACAAGAGCGGCTTTTCGACAAAGACGGATCACAGCGATACGAACTGAATCGGGGCGCCTACTATGGCGACACCATCCTCGTAAACGGGACTCACAATCCGCATGTTACGGTTCCCGCACGCAATGTCCGATTTCGACTTCTAAACGGGTCGAATGCACGAGCATACCACTTTGGATTCAATGATGATCGCCCGTTTTATCAAATCGCCACCGACGGGGGGCTTTTGGAATCCCCGCACTTGACGAAACGACTCAGACTCTCACCCGGCGAGCGAGCGGAAATCGTCGTAAATCTTTCCGATGGGAAAGAGACCCTGCTAAAAAGCTTTCCCGAGGATGAAGTAATACTCTTGGCCGAAGCGGTTTTTGCAGATGGCATCGGAAATGGTCATTTCGAGATTCTCAAAATTATTCCCGAACCGACAAATGCAGAGCCGACTGACTTGCCTCATACACTCAACAAAATTGAACGCTGGCGACCCGAGGATGCGGTCCAGACTAGGCGAATGGTATTGGGCGGACCCATTCGGGAAGGGCGTCCTCCTCCAGGGCCCGGACCCAGAATACCGATCAACGGAAAGTTGATGGATATGGGCAGAGTCGATGAGGTAGTAAGGTTAGGCGATATCGAGATCTGGGAAATTGTAAACCGCGGGGGCCAAGCCCACCCGTTTCACATTCATGATGTTCAATTTCTGATTTTGGATCGCGATGGAACACCAACTGACCCTAGCGAATCTGGCTGGAAAGACACTGTTCTGGTTGAAACCAATGAGACCGTGCGATTCATCACTCAATTCAATACCTACGCTAATCCAGATATTCCATACATGTATCATTGCCACATCCTAGAGCACGAAGATGGCGGTATGATGGGCCAATTCCTAGTCATCGATCCAGAGGCAGAGTAGATATCGGTTTCATTAATTCCTTTTCGACCGAGATTGTGCCCAGTATAGCAATTGGTGGTATCACGCATGATATCAGGACCCAGGTACAAGCTGCTGTTTGATGGCGAATGAGGGTTGATTCCGTAAAGAGTCGCAGCAATGTTTGGGTAATGTACCTTTTCAAACGCTTCCCAGTCATCCCATCATCAAGAATTGCCGCGTTTCTGCTGGCCACCACTACGGTGTTCCCTCTCAACGCGGACCCACACATGCATCGCTGGGAGGAAGCCGGAAGGGACCCAGATCGAATTGCCCTCACATGGACCGGTGATCCTGCCACATCAATCGCGATAAGCTGGCGAACCAGCTCCGACATAGGGGAGGCTTTTGCTGAAATCGCCCTCTCCACCTCAGAGCCACGATTCGATTTCCACTCCAGTCGTCAAAAGGCAAAAACGGAATCTTTGGAGCTCAGTTCCATAACGGAAAACCATCAAGACGAAGTAAACTACCACTCGGTAGCATTTGAAGATCTTAAACCAAGCACAAAATACCTCTACCGCGTGGGAGACGGCGGTGACTTTTGGAGCGAATGGGTCGAGTTCCGCACCGCCTCCGACAAATCGGAACCGTTTAGTTTTGTCTACTTTGGAGATGCTCAAAACGACGTTCTTTCGCATTGGTCACGAGTCATTCGGGCCGCTTATGCCAAAGCGCCTACCGCCGGGTTTTTCCTCCATGCCGGTGATCTTATAAACGATGGGCATTTCGACGAACAATGGGGACAGTGGTTCAAGGCGGGAGGTTGGGTTCACTCTTCAATTCCTAGCGTCGTAGTGACGGGGAATCATGAATACCGGCCCTTACCGAATCGTGAAGCTGGCACCCGCTATCTAGCCCTTATGTGGCAACCTCAATTTCAACTTCCTACCTACGATGTCCTGCCTACTGAACTGGCCGAAACTGTTTACTATCACGACTACCAGGGTGCCCGTATCATCGTTCTGAATTCGAATGTGATGCACGAACAGCAGGTCGAATGGCTAGACCAGCGTTTGGAAGAAAACCCAGGGGAATGGTCCATCGTTACCTTTCACCACCCCATGTTTTCCTCGGGCAAAAATAGGGACAACCAAGCGATGCGAGATCTTTGGAAACCAGTCCTGGACAAACACAAAGTGGATCTTGTCCTACAGGGGCACGACCACACCTATGCCCGCGGTCATATTCCCGTTAGCATGCGCACCAACAGCAAGAGCCAGAACGTTCAAACCATGTACATAAATTCGGTGAGTGGCCCCAAAATGTATGAATTCATGGAGACGGGTTGGGATGTCTATGCACCAGAAGGCGTTGTACTCGATCGCAGCGCTGAGAACAGCCAGTTTTTTCAAGTGGTTTCTATTGATGGGTCAAAACTGACCTATAAGGCGTTCACCGCCAACGGGCTACTCTATGACGCTTTTCAATTGATCAAAAAGAGCAATGGGCCCAAACGGATTTCTCGTCTACCCGTGGATGTCGACAAAGAATACCGATACGAAAATACCGGCCCTTACGGCAGGGGGCCAGCGAAAGCAATCACCAAGTAGGGTCTCAATTAATTAGATACCCCAGACAGCTCTCTGATAAATCGCATGAAATAGGTGACATTGGAACAGGCTGGGTCGCAGAACTTCATCTCGATGCACTACGGCAAATTGAAGGGGCGGAAGTGATAGCTACATGATTCCTCCTCCCGTCTTCTCCTACGAATACTGGTCATCCTGCATCCCGAAAACCCGGGCGTACCCTGTTATCAATTACTATATCGTATACGGTTTACGGCGTTTGTAGGTGCGCATGCTATTGGCTTCCGTATCTCCGATGAAGCGTTCCTTCTTCGGATCGAACGTGACCTTGCGTCCCAGCTTCCAACTGATGGCCGCCGCGAAGCAGGCCATGTGTCCGTAGCGAACGGCCGTCGAGTTGCAAATCGGGTCCTCCCGAGTCTTAACGCAATCGAGGAAGTTGCGGGCATGCATTACTGGATCCGTGCCGTTGAGCTGGTCATAGGTTTTGTTTTTTAGCATCTTGGGATTGCTGGTTACGATTGCCTTCGCATCCCCTGCTTCTACCCAGCCTTCATCACCTTCGAAGCGAACAGGGCAAGTACCAAGTCCATCCTGCCAAACGCCTTCCCCTTCAAAACCGGAAAGGCGCATCACCAGTTTGACGCCATTCGAATACTTCGCGACTATCTCACCATCGGATACCGGCTCGTATTCAATAGGAGTCGTTCCATCGGCATCCGCAGCCCACTGGCAGACGTCAATTGTATGGGACCCCCACTCAGGCAATCTCCATGCCGCATACAAACCAGCGTGATTGCGCCAGCGACCTCTGCAATAGGCAGCGTTAAAGTCCATCCACGGCGACGGACCGAGCCACTTGTCCCAATTCACATCCGCTGGATCAGGCTCCGGTTCGGCCGGCAAAGGCTCAAGGTATTGCTGTAACTCCAAAATACCCGCATGGACGGACGTCACCTGTCCGAGTTTGCCGCTGCGGGCCAGATCAACCGCCAGCTTGAAATTCGGAACGCTCCGTCGCTGCGTTCCCGCTTGGAAGACGCGCTTGTGTTTCCTAATTGTGTCATCTAGCTGCTGGCATTCCATGATATTCATGGCACAAGGCTTTTCGCAATAGATGTCCTTACCCGCCCGAGCTGCGGTGATGGAGGCCGTTGTATGCCAACGATCCCCCGTCGCAATGATCACCGAGTCGATGTCATCGCGCTCCAAGACTCCTGACATGTCGCTGTAGGTCATGCAATCCGTATTCCTGTATTCGCGGTCCGCTAAACGTTTGATGATTTCGCGTCGCTCCTTTTGCACATCGGCAATGGCGACGAATTGACAGTCCCTATGAGCGAAGAATCCCGCGAGGACCTTTCGTCCCCGCGGACCTAACCCAATGCCCCCCACTATAATTCGATTGCTGGGAGCCACGGCCCCATTTTTACCGAGAGCGCTGGCTGGTATCAGCGTCGGCATGCCGATAGCGGCAGTAGCAGTTGTTTTTATGAAGTTACGGCGACTTGTTTTTTTATTCATGATTAGGATAACAATTATCGGGTTAAGTCTCGAATTTTTCTGCGGGTTGTGGCCGAACTCCCAACGGCTATTAAATTCGTAATGGCCAACGACGAGGCGACACCTAAATTCCGCTTAGCGTGATCAGTGGCCGCTCGACAATCGACCGCTACCAAATTTAGATACGAGAAATCTTCTAAATGTTTTTTCGAAAAAGATAACATGATGCCTTTGTATTAAAACTGTTTATAAATTTAAGAGACCTCAATAAAATTGCACCCTAATTTGCCCTTCCCGCTCATGGGCGAGCTATATCTCCGATAAGACCGCAATCTGCCGAAAGAAGCCCCTGCTCAAAATAGGGTTCCCGATATCAGCAAACATCAATGTAAATTTGCGTGCGCCCAAAGGCATAACAATGATTCCAGCCATCAGACCCGTGCCTACGGCGGCTGAGCTTTTGAGTAAATTGCGACGATGAAAGCCGCTCTTAGGGCTGTGTGGATCTTTCATCATTAAGGGGCGAGGTGTCATTTGTTTAAAGTTTAACAGAGCGGGGCAACCAATATAATTAGATCATCGGAGACAGCTTACCCCTTGGAGATACTGTACAAATATTCACCGGTTCTGATGAAGAGTTGTTTTCCGGAAACTGCGGGCGTAGATAAAGTAAAACTTCCATCGAGTTCGCTCTTTCCCAACAGTTTAAACTCAGGTCCTGCTTGCACTACCGCTACTTCCGAATCTTCAGCCGTAATGTAGATTTTTCCATCCGCCAGTACCGGGGATGAACTGACGCGTCCTAAACCCGTAGTCTCAGGTCCCCAAATGACATCACCCGTTTTGGCATCAAGACAAGTAACTTGTCCGAAGTCCTCGACCATATAAAAGTATTTCCCATCGCAGATGGGTGTAGGCACATCCGGACTACCGGCCGGCTTTTCGTATTTCCAAACCAGATGGCTTTCGGTGACATCGCCCTTCCCTCCTGCCCGCAAGGCCAGTAGAGGCTTTTTCCGAGTAGGCGCGTAAATCATGCCATCATAAGCTACCGGTGAGGGGACAATACGGAAGTTGCGCGCTTTTTGGGGATTTAGGCCCCCGGCTCTCCAAATCTCACTACCGGTATCAGGATCGTGGCCGCTCACATAGTCTCCGCCCGTTATAATTAATTGAACACCATCCTTGGTCTTAGAAAGTGCAGGCGTTGTATAGGCGTCCGGCGATTCATGGACCGCGTCGGTTTCACGCTCTACATACCAAAGCTCCTTCCCTGTCTTCTTATCCAAGGCCAGGAGGTAGGACGGATCGTCCGTGCGCATGCCGTGCAAAACCTGGATGATGAGCTTATCCTCGTACAGGACCGGCGAAGACGCATAACCTGCCAACAATCCAAACTTCCAATGCGATTTCTGAATGTCGTACTTCCAAAGTAATTTGCCCTTCATATCCACAGCTGTAACGACCCCATTTCCCGTCACGACCCAAATGGTTTCTCCATCCGATACAGGTGATGGCGAACTCATATTCTGCTTGAACGCGATCTTGTTGCCCTCGTCCAATTCGCTTTGCCACTGAATAGAGCCATCCTTCTTGGAAAGGCAGAACAAGACAATCTCCTGGCCGCCCGGCCCCATTCCCGGAGGTGGAGCGGGGCGTCGCCCTCTTCCCGCCGGAGCGGGTTCCACTAGAAGTGCCGCCTCCTGCTCAGATGGCGACACTACAAATACTTTATTCCCGACGACGATCGGAGAAGCCCCACTCCAAGCAGGCAGCTTCACCTTCCAGGAAACGTTAAAATCAACGGTCCATTCGACCGGCAAATCTTCAGCGAAACCAATCCCATTTCCGCTAGGGCCACGCCACGCGGGCCAATCAGCGAACGTGGAGAGAGACAAGCTCGCGAATAAACCGAGTGCGACTATGCTTTTGAGGTAATTCATAATAGACTATCCAAAGAATCGTTTGGAAACTAGCGAACTAAAGCTAAAATGGGAAAAAGCATAATACATGTTCGCTACTCAGAGTCGCGAGATAGGATTAGCAGCTGATGTCGAGCTCACCCTGGTCGGTCGGTGAAGGAGGGGAAGATATCGGGGGTCTGCCGAGCGAGGAAACACAACTGTAAGAGGTATTGCCCCAGTCTTGAGATTTTTCAAGGAGCATTTACTGATTTGGTAATGTCCCAAATGAATGGTTCCGAAGTAGATGCCTATAATGAGCTGGACTCTGTAGTCCCGAAGTTTCGGTGGTCTTAAGAACGTTTTGCACAACTAAGGGAAGCGATGGACGGTGTGATTTCGGCAATCGACGCCTTCTACACTTTTTTTAGGCAAACAGCGAGTGATTTACCATGAGGAGAACAACTAATCCTACGATTGGCGTTATTCAATGTAGGTTTAGTCTTTTAACGAAAGTACAATTCCTCCAGCCTTCTCGCTTTTTTTATCCTATGGGAGCTATTCTGTCTTTTCTTTTCTTCACCGGACTTGTCGGTTTCGTTACCTACCTCCGGACGCACAACGATAACCTTCACACATCCAAAGGCTACTTCCTCGCAGGGAATAGCCTCAATGGTTGGGTTATTGCCGGGTCGCTCATGCTGACGAATCTCAGTGCTGCAAACTTCACCGGGGTGACTGCAAATGTCTACGGGAGCAATCTCTCCCCCATTGCCTGGACCGTAACCGTTGTTCCCCCTCTCATTTATTTTTGTGCTGTTCTCCTGCCCACTTTTCTAAAGGGCGGATTTACAACCATTCCCGAATTTCTAGAAAATCGGTTTCGCAAATCCACGCGACGACTGATCGCGGTTATGTTTCTATTCGTCTATATTCTGAGCTCGATGCCAGCAGCTCTCTATGGTGGGGCCATCGCGATCAACCTGCTATTCGATATTTCCGGATCGCTTGGATTGAATAACGAATTGGTCATTTGGATAGTGGTATGGTCCCTTGGAATTATCGGCAGCATCTATGCATTATTCGGAGGGCTAAAGGGTGTCGCAATATCGGATACACTCAATGGAATTGGCCTATTGATCGGAGGAGCTTTCGTATTCGCAATCGGGATCTATGAAGTTGGCAACAAAGACTTCTTTGCCGGTGTCAGCACCATTCTGACTAAGAACACTCAAATACTCGACGCCGTTGGAGATGCCACCGATAGCGTTCCCTTCTCGATTCTCTTCACGGGCATGATCATCCACAATTTGTTCTTCTGGAGCACCAATCAATTCATCGTGCAGCGCACCCTAGGAGCTCGCAGTTTAAAGGAAGGGCAAAAAGGTGTAATGCTTACCGCCTTTTTCAAGATACTGAATATTTTCTATATAGCATTTCCCGGGATAATCGTATTTCACTTATACGGAGGAAACTATTTTGAAAACAACGATTGGGCCTACCCTACTTTGATTCGAGATATCATGCCGAGCATGTTTGTCGGATTCTTCGCCGCCGTTATTTTCGGAGCCGTTCTCAGTACATTCAACTCCGTCCTCAACAGCGCCGTGACAATATTGGCGCTGGATATTTACAAACCGCTCTTTGGAAAGAATCTCAGCGACCACGAAATTATTCAACGCAGCAAGCGTTTCGGGCTCATCATAGCCATAGCCACGATGATCATTGCTCCATTCATCATGTACTTCCCTGAAGGTCTCTTCACGTTTATGGTGAAAGTCGACAGCTTATTCGGTGGACCCATTTTTATGGTCATGCTCTTGGCTTATTTCTCCAAACGAGTTTCTCCATTCGCAGTGAATCTTTGCCTGGCCTTGTTTGTCCTAACGTACGGAGCGGTTATGTTCTGGATTCAGCCGGAGCTACACTTTATGCACTGCATGGCTATTCTCTTCGTCTGCTTCACCCTGCTAGCGTTAACCCTAGGCCACTTCTTCCCTTACGAAAAACCTGACCTTCCAACAACTGGACCTGATGGCGTCGACACAACGCCCTGGAAGCACTTCAAATGGATCAGCATTCTGGCTACGGTCATTATGATAGGCACGTATATCTTCTTTTCCCCTCTCGGCGTCGCCAGCACCAACAGTCCCAAAACCATCGAGTACGGACTGATCATCGCCGGCATCATCTTTGCCTTTGTCTTCTTCCTAGGACCACTCTTTTGGAAACAACGTAGGACATAGTAGACGCGTCGCTCGCACGATGTAGAATGTAACAGCAGATCAAGCTACTGCATTTCGCTCTCGGACCAAGTCCTTCTCGGAATCGGTATTCGAGTATTTCCTTTCCAATTCGAGACGGATATTTGTGTATTCTTTATTATAATACAGATTTCTAGCCTGACCCGGGTCAGTTTGTAAATCGTATAACTCGCCGTACTCGCGCGTATCGTAAAGTACGAGTTTGAATTGCGACTCAATAAACGTCCTTTGCTTGTAGGGGCCCTGGGCTGGCCGAAATTCCGCTAGACAATGATCTCGAACTTCAGCGGTAGGATCCATCCACGCTTGAGTCTGTAGCACCGCTTGACTCCGTTCCAAAGAATCGAGGCCCGCAATATCCAAAAAAGTCGATCCCAAATCCACAAGCGATTGAAGCGCCTGGCTTTTCTGCCCCTGAATCGCAACATCCGGATGAGCAACGATGAAGGGTACCCGCTGAGCGCTTTCGTACGCTGGTAACCCCTTGCCCCACAGGCCGTGATCTCCCAGGTAGTCACCGTGATCGGACGTAAATACGATCAATGTCTCATCAATCGTACCATCTACTTCCAATCGATCCAGAATGCGTCCGATGTGATGGTCCATTAAACTGACCATCCCATAATAGACGGCCCTCAACGAACGGACATCCGAAGGGCTAAGTTCCGGACGGATCTTTACGTCTCCCCACGCTTTTCTCTGAAGCTGAGGGTCATCACCATAATAATCACCGCAAGCCAAGCTTCGGTAGAAATCCGGTAACGAATCGAGTTCGGGGTTTCCAATCGGTTCCGACAGAGTTGAAGGATCATACATCGATGCCCAAGGCTCCGGAGTGACGTAAGGATTATGAGGATCTTGAAAGCTAGACCAAAGAAAAAATGGCTTATCATTTTCTTTGGCTCGATCAATAGCCGCTATCGATCGGTCGGCCACCCAATACGATCCATGATGTTCTTCCGAAAGCGACCAAGGGCCAAAGTGATCGTAATCGTGAATGTCGAAATAGCATTTCGTATCGACACCCTCATTACGCATCCAAGCCCCGTAGTGCATTCCCGAAGCGTGAGGTTCGGAAGTATGACCGATTACCAATTCTGCATGTTCAAACCCGAAGTACGGGCCAAACCAATTGTCAAAATGATCAAGATCATGAACCTTGGGAGCAGACTCGAAGCTAGCAGGATCCTTGCAAGCCTGGAAGTGTGCCTTGCCGATTAAGCTGGTTGCATAACCGGCATCCGAAAAGCGATCCGCTACCGTTGGTCTATAATCCTCCGGCAGCGAAGTCCCGACATGAAAACAACCATGCCTCGAAGGATATTCACTTGTTAATATCGAACACCTTGTTGGCGTGCATACAGGATTAACGGTATAGGCTCGTTCAAAGAGAATTCCACGGTCAGCGAGACGATCGAGATTGGGCGTACGAATTTCCTGATTCTGCCGACCCAAGCAATCCCATCGCTGCTGATCACTGGTAATAAGCAGAATGTTCATTATTAAAAATATTAGCTTAGTTTGATTCAATCGGCAAGATGCAAAACAGTCACCTCACCCTGTATATCATTTCCTACAAGATCAATGCCGCTCAAAAAGGCGTCCGTCAAAGCCAAGTCGAAAACGAAGGAAAGCCAATTATTGAATTGGAGGTAGTTCTTCATATCGATTTCCTTCCGCTCGCTTGGCCGAGAGGCTCCCGCGTTGCCAACATCTCCCACGTGAAGGAGTATGGAGTCTACATCCAAACTCCAAAGAGGTACAGAGGTATTCAATTTGTCATTCAAATCGAAGATTACACCTACTTCGTTTCCTACTGATCCAGCCATTGGATCAACCGATATAGTCGATCCACGAGCGTCATTAATATGAATTTAGTAACCAGTTTTCTTATACTTTCGGTCTGTTCTTTAAAGGAATAAATAGTATTGAATTTTGGGTATAAGAGAAAGTCGTCAGCAGATCCCGAATTACCGTCAAGTCCACTATCGACTTCAAAATCTAAGAAGCCCCACTGATTCCACTACTCATTCCAAACGCTCCCGTCTATGCAATCTGGGCGTCTTGGAAAAACCCGATAGCGAATTCCTCAGCCTCATCCGACCTCGTGGCCAAAAGGCACTGTCTTTCGTTCGTATTATAAAGCCCTACACTGGAGATATTGTCGTAACGGACTTGCACCCCGGGGCATGTGTCGCATCGATAAGTCACCCTCTACCTATCGAACTCCAAGGAGGGGAAACAGGGTCAACGATCAAGGGTGTAATTGAGGTTTCGATTCAATAACGGCAAATTCATTTCAACTGGCCGCTGAGAACGGGACAATTGGATTTTCGAACGACTACCTTAAGCTCCCCTAAAGTTCGAACTTAACGCCCGTGTTAAGCGTCCATGGTCGAATACGGTAGTAGCGGGAACGAGAAGGGTCTCCCTCATAGTAATCAAACACCGGTTCGTTGGTTATATTTCGCCATTCCATGTAAAGTCGCGTTTTCGGCTGCAATTTGTAGCTCAATAATGCATCGAAGCCCCCATTGGGCCCGACATAGCGGTCTTTCTCGGGACTGTTTGAGACTCGATAGATACTCTCTGTTTCATAGTCCCATTTTAATTGGGCGAACAGCTTTTTATTTTCATATTTCAACGCAACCTTCAAATCGGAATCAGGACTACGCATAAGCGGTAGCGATTCTCCAGGGCGGGAGGGGTAATCTATCTCCGTGTCAAGAGCTTCGTAGTTGACATTAACCGACAAGCCATCAGGGAGAATTGCAACCGAAATCGGTTGATTCCAGGTAAGAGCCAATCCTCTAGCGCTACCATCCGAACCGTTTTCCTGCCGCTGCAACTCGAATCCGTCGTACACTCCACCTAAAACGAACGATTCTCGACTGAAAATATAGTCTTCGATCGACCGATCGAAAAGCTCGACAGAAACCAGTCCTGAGTCGCCCACTCTAACATCCATCGAAATGTCGAGATTTTCGTAGAGCGTAGGGCTCAATTCCGGGTTGCCTTCCTCGACCTCCCGGTCTTCTAGTCGCACATGGCGGTAGGGAACGACCTCCGCGTACTGAGGACGATCAATCGTTTTCGTATAGGAAACTATAAAGGTCGTTCGCTCATTCCACCTGTATCGAAAATGCGAATTCGAAAACAAATGGTCATACTGAGTCGCTCCTTCCGTCGGTGTCGTACCTAGGTAAACCGTTTCCTCAAAATTCCCATCCGAGTCTTTGTCTAAAGTATCCGGACCCAAACGCACTTCGTTGCTGCGGAACGAAATCAAGGTCTCCTCTTGGCGCAAGCCGAGAATACCCCGCCATTTACCCACGTCGAAATCCAACATGCCATACATTGCGTCTACCCGCTCATCCACTTGGTACGTACTCAGATCAGATCGCTCGCGCGAACGGCGCTCATCGTATCGGAAAGAGTCGATATTATCCCGCAAAAACGCATTAACTTTCTGCCCATCGATAACTGTATCCAATATATATTTACCACCTAAAAACGAGACTCCAGTATCCTGGGATCGGACGCTTTCGAGCGTAAATACATCAGGACCGGAATACGTATCGTAGTACTTAGAATTATAATCAACTGAGCTATCCCGCTCCCGACTCTTCGCCCCCATACGGATACTCAGGTTCTCATTCCCAAGAATGTTCTTTCTTTTCAAATTTGTCGAGATAATCGCATCTGACTCGTTTGTCGACCGCTCTCGAAAGGAAGCATCTTCGAATTCGTAGTGCTCGAGATCCTCAAAAACCCGTTCGTTTTCAATCTCAACGCGGGGGAACCTGGATTTCTCCAAGTCGTATCGAAGGTCCACATCTGACATCACGAAATCGAAATTCGAGTGCCCAAACGGGGTTACGCTTTCGTCTTGATATGTGTATTTGAAATCCCATTCCCAGTTGCCCTTTATCCACTCGCCTCCGAGCGAAGTTTCGAGCAACTCGATATCGGAGCCGTAGGCATGATACCCGCGTTCGATCTCAGCACCCTCGACATTGCCCCCCTCGCTGTAAATTGACACATAGTTTCCCTGATTGAAGCGATACTTGAAATGCGGCCGATTTTCAAGGTCTTCCAGATTTTGATAGCTTCCCCGCCAAAAAAAAACCAACGACTCACTCACCTTCAAGTCCAATGCCGCACTCACTTCCTTTTCATCAATCCACTCGTTAAGATCGTAAAGCCGCATCTCCTTTAAAACAATTTGAGATTCGCCATCCACTTTGCGTCGAAACCAGTCCTTGAGACTGTACTGTGCATCATCGTAATCTTTATCGATCCTAAACGACAAACGCCCTCCTAAGGTTCTTTTTTTGTTGATAGGCCCACCAATAGACAATTCCGCTTCGCGACCCCAATATCCGTCCATTGAGCCGTATTTGCCCTCCAGGCCAATCTTTGTCGAAATCGATTTTTGCTCGTACGCTGGACGTGTCTTTAGACTGATCGAACCACCACGCGAGTCGGCATCCTGGTCTGGTGTCACGGCTTTCATCACCTCGACTGACGTCACCGAGTCAGCCGATATACTATCAAGCGAACGACGCGAATCTTCCCCATCAATGGTAATGTTGGCGAATGACAAATCCGGACGTCGACTGAGTGCCTCCCGAACGCTCGAATCATCGACCAGATCCACCGCGTTTTTCTCACTCACAATTGCGTCACTGCGTTCCTCGTCTTCATTTCCCTTTCCACTCAAGGGAATCGTTGATATCGCCGCAACCAATACCAATCCGCTTAATCGAGATAGGTGACGATAGAAAATGAGTCTGGGAAAAATCAAAGGTAGTTACAGGTTCAAAACGAATTGGATAAACCAAGTTCTACTAAAATACCCTTCGGATCAAGGTGATTGGACAGAGACGCGATAAACGCTCCGGTCGCTAAATTCCTTACACAACTGGACTTCCTACCAATTAGTTGGCTTGTAAGGGCGGACGGTATTTGGCAAACAATTCATTTGGCTTTTTGAAACAAGTTCCCTATTCTCCGTTATGTTTTTTAGCTAATCATGATCGCACCTTACATCCCACCGAAAAGAAAGACTAAAGTGGTTTTCGTGCAACTCGGTTCTCCCGAGGCTCCGACGGCTAAGGCCTTACGAAAGTACCTCCGAAATTTCCTCGGAGATCCCAGGGTCATTGATATCAACCCATGGGTCTGGAAAATCATTCTTAATGGTTTCGTTCTTCCGTTTCGGCCCGCCAAGTCCGCGAAGCTTTACGAGCGGATTTGGGATGGCAAAAGTTTTCCTCTGATCACCAATACAGAAAACTTCACCGAAAAAGTGCGTTCTGAGCTGAAAATCATTGATCCTGAGGGCTATGTGGAGGTGAACCATGCCTTTTTGCTTTCTCCCCCTTATGTGAATGAAGTCTACGACAGTTGGGAAGAGGATTTGAAGAACAATGTGGGGGCAACCAAGCTAATGGTCATTCCGATGTTTCCTCAGTACTCGGAAAGTACCATAGCCTCCGGGGTGGATGCTTTGGCAAAAGAACTGTCTAAAAGGGTAAAGATTCCAACTTTCGAAGTGATCACCAATTTTCACCGCACCCATGCTTTCATCGATAATTCGGTCACGCAACTGGATGCGAAGGTTGAGGAACTTAAGGAAAAGGGAATCGAGATTGATAAACTTGTTATCTCCTTTCACGGGATGCAGAAAAGGCGGGTCGTATTTAAGGGGGATGACTACTACCGTCACTGCTACGAGACCTTTCGTCTGATTGTCGACCGTCTCAAGCACCTTAAGCCGGAACAGGCCATCATGACCTTCCAAAGTCGCTTCGGGTCCGAGGAGTGGATTACTCCCTACACCGAGGCCACAGTGGAAAAGTTAATCGAGGAAGGGAACAGGGAACTGATGGTGTATTCGCCAAGCTTTGTGGCTGATTGCCTGGAAACCACCGATGAGCTTGGTCATGAGCTGGCCGAGGATGCAAAGGAATGGGGTGGAAACGTTTATCCGGTCGAGTGTCTCAACGTCAAAGATCAGTGGTGCAAGGATTTTGCCAAGTATGTTATGACCCAGGCAGAGGGCTCAGCGCAGGACAAGGAAGACATTGAGTACCAACTCCGTCCTGAGGATTTTGAAGCGATGCCGGAATTGGCGATGAAAAGCGCTGAGGCCTAAACCATCGCAAGGGACCCTTTCCTGTGCACAAAGATGTCCGCGGTCGCACCCATTCTGTTTTAAATAGTCACAAATGAGTTGGAGAGTAATGTGTCATTTTCAAATTTAAGGTACGGCCCGTGCTGAAAGCCCATGCTCCTCCCGCCGGTGAGCACCAAGGGATAATTGGTGGCGGTGTGGGTCCTGCTGTTTCTGCTTCCGTAAAGCAGGAAGGTGCTGTCCAAAGCCGATCTACCTCCTACCTTCATTTCTGAAAGAAGGTTTAGCGTATAAGCGAAGTATTGGGTCTTATAAAAGTCCAATTAACCTCTGTTCTCGGCTCCCAGTCCCTTGCCAGCGCCATGAGTCAGTCCGTGAGCATCCTTTGGGAAACCCAAGAGGGAGTGGAACTTGTTGGCGATGGAGATAGCACCATGCATGCTTGCGAGTTGGTAAGTAAAAATCCAAGAAACGCAGTCCAACCCACCGTTTTGCCACTTGCCAGTGCCAAATGACGTCACCATCCTCCCACTAAAATTAGTCACTCAAAATTGATTTCCCTATCGATAATCTGGATCTCTACTGCACGCTTCTCCGCACGGTTTCACCACATTCTGAGCCATGGATTTGATGACACTGCACACCAAATGCCTGTTCGCACCAAATGGATCAGAACCGTTCTCTGGACTATACGGTCGTTTCTCGGGCTCTTCCCCCTCTTTTCCATCAGCAGATTCTAGAAACCTTCGCTCCTATGCCCTCTCGCCCTCGCCGCAGATCTCTCCTTGTTTTTCCTCATCAGCTCTTCGCAGAGCATCCCGGACTCGTGGAGGGACCGACCCAGATCTACCTGATCGAGGACAGTCTTTTCTTCGGCGACACCGAGCATCCAGCCCGCTTTCACAAGCAAAAGCTCTGGCTGCATCGGTCCTCCATGAAGCACTTTGAGACCAAGCTAAGGAGGGCCGGGCACACGGTTACATATATCGAGCATGTTCCCGGAACCCCTACCCTTAAGCTCCTCTTCGAAGAGATAATACAGCATACCAATGAAGATCTCCTCGTGGCCGAGGTTCACGACTTTCTTCTCCAAAAGAGATTGGATCGCTTTTGCTCCCTGTATTCCAAAAACATCGAATC
>MDTA01190380.1_pt1 | contig 43678 bp, 41 predicted proteins | sample 811151 | NCBI WGS metagenome assembly MDTA01 (sample SAMN05326648, study PRJNA326480) | marine metagenome | isolation source: seawater | place: Indian Ocean: South | collected 2010
TAACCTTTTTCTTTTCCTAACTTTACTAAAGCAGGTAAAGATGCTCCATAATATAAATTAGAATAATGAGCTTTATTTCTCTCAAAATTTTTATTGTAAGGAACTGTATAGTTTTTGCTACTCCCTAGTATCGAATTATATTCAATAACAACAATTGATGGATCAATTGTTGATATAGCTTTCCATACCCAATAATCATTTCCGTCTATATCGATTGATAACAAGCCTATATTTTTTTGTGAAATATTTTCTAAAAAAATCTTATTAACATTCTCTCTTGAAATAAATTCACATAAAGCATTAATATCATGCTGCCAATATATTTTATCTTTTTTAATATAATCAATATTTTTTTGTGAGCTATCAATAATTAAGCCAGACCAATTAAACTTTTTTAATAAAAATCTTGTATTAGACTCTAAATAATTTTCTACACCGAACTCAATAAAAAATTTATTTTCAATGTCTATATTGTTTACTAAATAACTAATAATTCCATCTTCTCCCCATTGAGAAAAAACTTGAAATTCATAATCTATAATTTTATTTGATTGTTTTCCCTGAAAATTTTCTAACAGAATTAAACCATTCTGAAATTTAATTTTTTCGATCTCACTAATGATTTTATCCTGTGAAATTTTAAAATTTAATAACCCACAAATTTTTCTTATTATATTCATTTAATGTTTCTTTTTAAAATTTTTGATGGATTGCCAAAAACAAAGGAGTTAGGTGGAATATTTTTTTGAACAACAAAAGCATTGGATGCAATCACAGAGTTTTCCCCTACTGTTGTTCCAGCATTGATTATCGCATTTTTGCAAATAAATGATCCTTTTTTTATGATTACCTCTCCTTTAATCTCATTTCCTTGTTTAATAATTGGAATATCCTTTAACGAGGTTTTATGATCTGTATCTCCTAAATAAACATTTTCAGCTATTAAAACATCTTCTTCAATTATAACTTTTTTAAAAGCATTAATATGACAAAACCTACTAATATGACTTCCTTTTTTGATGATTAATTTAGTGCTTTCATTTTTTGACTCATCTTGAGCATTCAGCCAAACATGACTGCCTATGTGAACATTTTCCTCAATTTCAATTAGTTTTGGATTGTTTATTATACATCCATATCTAATAATAGATTTTCTACCAAACTTTTTAAATCTTACTTTATTCAATAGAGTTGTTATTAGATCAAAAACTTTATTCAGCTTAGTAAATATTTTTTCGATTAAATCCATATAAAATTCTTATATTATTCCTCGTAAATAAAATTCTTATTATTAAGAATACTGTCACATATAGTTTCTATCCCTTTATCATAATCTCCGAAAGGGAAAATTTTTTTTATATTTTCCTCTTTAATTATAAAATCTTGATATTTTTCTTTTTTTGTCTCTATTAAATTTACTGGTATCATCCTTTTAAAAAAAAAATGGTAAGCATATTTTTTGGCTCTTTTGTGCTTTTCTATACTCATATGAGAGTTTGAAATAAGCTTTGAAATAAGTTGGAAATACTCTAATTTTGATCTTGGATCATAAGAAATTTCTTTATTCTTAATCCATGCTTCACCCCCTACTAAAACATTTTTTCCCATTGCAGCTATTTCTGTTCCAATAGTTGATCCGTAAACTATACAAAATTTACTTTTTTCAATAATTGAATATGAGCTTGTGGGATCTTCAGGAGGAATAAAGATAATATTTTTTGGGAGAGATCCATATTTCTTTTTTAATTCATCATAAATTTTTTGTTTCGAGGGCAGTGTACCACTAATTTCTGCAGGATGAGCTCTAATAACTAATATTTTATCAATCTTAATAAAATAATCTATTGTCTCAAATAACCATTCTAGCATGTTTTTAAAAATATTTTGATCAAAAAAAAGTTGTGCATCCCAGACAACATTAGTAAATAAACTTACAAATGTATCATTTCCATTTTTAATATAATTATTTAAATTAAAACTAAATTTTGGATTTTTATTATGAAAGTATACCCAATCTTGTGACCCTAATTTTCTTGATGAGATATAATCATCTAATTTTTTTTCATCTTCAATACTCAAAATATTATTTTCCCATTCATTATTTGGCTCTTTTAGTAAGGATTTATGATATGTTTCATTATGACTAAATAAAAATGATCTATTTTTATATGCAGTAAACCACGTAACAACTTTTAAACCTTTTTTTTTTGCAACTTCAGATATAATTCCCTGGGGTACATAGATTCCATGATTTAATACTAATAAATTGAAATTTTGAGACATAAATAAATTTTTAGATACAAAATAAGTTTTTAATGCAGAAAAAAAATATTTTTTTAGAATCAATACATCATCATCTGAATAATCGAGCTCACCACGAGCATGATATCTTAATGCTCCAGCATATGCGTGTTCACCTATCGAAATATCATCGATTTTAAAATGACGAATTTTATCATAATCTGTTTTTTCAAGTATACCTCTCGCCTCTTTAAGATCTTTTGGATCTATAAAATCAGAAAATTTCAAAATATTAAAATTTGCTTGAGTAAGTGAATATTTTCCTGCGTTCCAACATGAAGAACATTTGATACTTGATCCATAATTAATAAAATCTTTTTTTTTTTTATAATCCATATATGTAATTTCACTACACGCAGGTAAGTTATGATCACATAAAAGAAAATCAACCTTCACTCCTCTTGCCTTCAATGAAAGACCAAATAGTATTTCTGCTGAAATTGCATGTCTATGTCCACCTGTACTTGTTGCAATTAATATCTTTTTTGAATTATCTACATCTTTATCATTAAACTTTATATTTCTTAAAATATCTTTCCAGTCAGGAAAGTTTTTTAAAAGTTTTTTACCAAAAAATTTATAATATAAATTTTTTAAATGGTTTTTTAATATTATACGATCTAACATTCTATTTCTTCTTAATTTTGGTTAATTTAATTTTTTTCCTTAAAATTTGATTTTTTAAATAAATCAAATCTTCTGGGTAATTAATATCAAAGCCTTCATTTTTTTTTGTATAAAAGGGTATAATTTTTTTTCCTGTTATAGTTTTATATTTTTTTAATACATCTTCTTTAGATATTTCCAAACTAGCATTTTGTATAAAAACTTTAGGTAAAACTTTAATTTGATTATTAAACGATGGTTGTTTTTTAACTTTGTAATTTAAAAGTGGTTTTATATATCCGTTTTTATCAATCCACATCTTACCTGGATGTTGTTTTACAATTTCTACTGCTCTTAACGACTCTGCTTTTTTTTTATTAAATATTTTCCAAGCTTTTTTAATAGTAAGGGAAGTTCTTAATGGACTAGTTGGTCTTAAAATAAAAAAATGAGTAAACTTTTCATTTTTTTTTTTTTAATTTATTTAAAGTTTCATTAATCCACTGGTAATCATTTGAAAAAGATTTTGATATTCTTTTTGATCTCAAAAATGGAACTTCTGCACCATAAGATTTTGCGATTTCAGCATATTTTTTTGAATCCGTAGATACTAAAATTTTATCAAATAAATTTGATTTTTTTGCTGAATATATTGTGTAAGCTAAAAGCGGGTGACCAAAAAAATTTAATATATTCTTATTCTTAAGTCTTTCAGATCCAGATCTTGCTGGAATTAATGCAATTATTTTTTTTTTTTTCACAGTGTTATTTAAAAATTATATCTTTTTTTTTAGTAGTTGGAAGGCCATCCATTAAAAGCTTAAATTTTTTTTCCACTCTAACTCTATCATTAAAATGTGGAGACGAAGCCTCAATGATTTCACAATTCGTTAAAGCCTCTTCTTGATGAATTAATTTTGGTGGAAAATAAAAAAAATTTCCAGGTTTTAAAGTTTTTTGTTTTATTTTTTTACCATTAATTGAATACCTCACTAGAAGTTTGCCTTTCAACAAATAACCACATTCATTTTTAAGTCTATGATATTGTAAACCTCCTTTATTACCTTTTTTAATGAATAATTTTTTTAAAGTTAGTACTTTTGGTATCAAAACCAATAAATCTTCTCTTCCCCAATTTCTTTTTCCTAAATTTTTTTTTTTGGGAAAAATTTTTTTAATACTTGTATTTATCATTTTTTATTCTAAAGCCGCACGTTGATTAAAATTCAAAGATTTAAGCTCATTCTTTTTGGGAATAATATAATTTTTATTTTGCCACAAACTTGCTGGAGATAAAAAACTCCAATAACCAAAAATTCTTTCTCCAATTTTTCCAGAGAAACCTCCTCTGTGCATTCCAGTAGTATCAACAAAATATAATGTGCCTGGTTTTCCCCGAAATACAACTTTATCTTTCTCCTCGACTTTTTCATCTACTTTTTTTTCATCAGGGTAAACTTTCCAACTTGCTATGTTGCCATAACTAAATTTTGATAGATGACTGTATTTTTGACCTCTTTTTGAGTACATTACATACTCTGTTGCCCCATTATCTTCATTTACCTCTTCTAAATATAAAAAGATTTTTAAAATTTTTGTATCATCTCTATCTCTATGCCATCTTTGTGCATTTTTTCTTGTTGATGCATTATTTTTAAAAAAAGTAATCCATAAATCAGCGGTGTTTAATTTTGCATACATTTCAAAATAAGAATTAACAATTTCTAAAATTTTGTCAGATAAAATAAATTTTAACAATATTGAATTAATATCAATAGAAAAATTTTTATTATCATGAATTCTATGAATGTAATGTTTACCAGACTTTTCTGAATTATTATTGAAAAAATTAAGAGCGTCTTTGTAATTTCCAGTTTTTTTAATTTCTTTAACTAGCTCATTAAACTCTTGCTTATAATTCTGCTTATTTTGAAATAACTCGTCTATTGAAACTTTTGCGAATCCTTTTGTTTTAATTGATTCAATTAACTCTAATTGTAAAGAATCTAATTTTATTGTATTTTTTTTTTTAAATAAAATTTTACTAAATAAATTTTTTGTAAATTTTTCTCTAAAAAAAAAATGTATTTTCTGAAAAAGGTATTTTGTTTCTTTTAGATATTGATTATTAAAAAATTTCATTTTACTTCAAAAACTTTTTATTTATTTTTTCGTCTTTTTTAATATCTTTATTTAATTTTTTATTAATTATATTTTTCAACTCATATGGTTTCATTCCACCGCCAGGTGATTTTATAGAAATATGTTTCATTTCTAATTTTAATCCCTTTTTTAAATCTTTGGATGCAACAAGAGATTTTTGCATTTTATACATAGGATTAATCTCGGATTTGAGTAATTTCTTTTGACTTGATCCTAACATTACGGAAATCCTATTAAGATTTCTTATCATCTTTTTTAAACCTTGCGGCTCTAATGAAAATGAATGGTCCGTACCTTTCCATGATCTGTCTAAAGTAAAATGTTTTTCAAATATTCTTGCACCCAACATAAAGGCTATAGAAGCAGCATCGATACCATTTTCGTGATCAGATAAACCAATAATACAATTTTTATATTTTTTCTTTAAAACTCTTAAAATATTAAGATTCATATCTTCAAATTCAGCTGGATACGATGCTGTACAATGAAGTATGGCTAGTTTTTTATTTATTTTAGTAATATTTTTGTAGGCTCTTTCTACGTCATTATAATTTCCACCACCAGTACTTAAAAATATAGGTTTTTTGTGTTTAGCCAAACGTTCTTGTAACGGAGTATTAATCAAATCTGCAGATGCAATCTTATAGGCTGAAATTCCCACATCTTTTAAAAAATCAACACTTTCAAAATCGAATGGTGTACAAATAAATTCAATATCCAATTTTTTTGCTAATTTTTTTAAGATCAAAAATTCTTTTTTACTTAATTCTAAATAGTCCCTATGTTTCCCATAAGTTTTTCCATAGCTATTTGGGTGATCATAGGCTTGATTGAACATCTTATTTGTAAATAAACTTTTATTATTTCTTTTTTGAAGTTTTACAGCATCAGCACCACACTCTTTTGCTGCAACAAACATTTCTTTAGCTATCTCAACTGAGCCTTTGTGGTTATGACCAATTTCCGCAATGACAAATGGTTTGTTATAATTTTTTTTTTGCGGGCGAAAAGCTCTTTTATTTTCATAATATTAAGTTTAAATCACTCTAGAGTTTTTACGTATCTTTTTAACTATATGCAACAGATCTTGTCCATATTTAGACAAAATAAATTTTAAACCTACATTTTTTGCAAAAATTTTATCTACATCTGAATCTCCAATCATATAAGAATTTTTAATATCTATATTCCATTTTTTTTTTGCGTTTAAAAACATGCCAGTATTTGGTTTTCTCATTTTTAAAAATTTTTTACTCCTAAATTTTTTTGATTTTGAATACTTAAAATATGGTGAAAAGAAAAAATCATCAATGTGAGCACCATTTTCTATAAATTTTTCATTCATCCAATTATGCAATTTATTAACATCTTGATATTTATAATACCCTCTTCCAACACCAGATTGATTGGTTAAAATAATGATATAATATCCGGTATCATTAAAATATTTTATTACCTTAAATAAATTCTTGCCCCAAATAATTTGTCTTGGTTTGTGAGCATAGCCAATATCTTTATTAATTATTCCATCTCTATCAAAAAAAATTGTTTTTTTAATTAAAATTTTTTGAATGAAGCTTTTAGCTTTTTTAAGATCTCCTGGTGTGCCAATATCAATAAATTTATTTGTTTTGATGTTATACTTTTTACCATTAATTTTTTTTTCTTTTGAAAGAATTGGATAGATATGATTTTCAAGTGAAATAAATTCATTTTTTTTGAATAATGAAATGAAATTAAATATTTTTTTATTCAAAATTGCTACACCGGAATTCACAATTTTTCCTTTATTATTTCCAAACTTTATGAAATTATTATTTATAAATTTTATATTTCCTTTTTTAAATTTTGGATTATGAATTGTGCTTAGTGTAGCATATACATTTTTATTTAATTGGTCTTTTAAATCCAAATAATTAAAATCAAAATAAGTATCTCCATTAAATATAAAAAATTTTTCATTTAATTTTGATTTGATATTTAAAAGTGAACCTGCTGAACCACTGGGTTTTTTTTCATGTATAATTCTTATTTTGCAATTATTTATTTTATAGTTCTTAAATTCTTTTCTGAATAAACTTGTTTTATAATGACATAGTAAAAAAATTTCTTTTATTCCAAATCTTGCAATATCAAATAACAAATATTCTAAGAACAATTTATTATTAACTTTATATAAAGGTTTTGGCCTTCCCTTAGTATATTTTTGAATTCTTTTACCAAATCCTCCACAAAAGATTACAGCCTGGTTTATTTTTGATGTCATTGCAAACCTATATCCATCCATTTAACTTTATCTATTTTATCTGAAAAAAATTTTGCTCCACTCATGGTTATATGTGCATAATCATAAAAAAGTTTATTACCTTCTTTATCTGTTAAAGAACATCTTTTGAATGATTGATCACAAATATAGTCTTTTTTACTCAAAAATATTACTTTTAAATCCTCGGAAATTTTTTCTAATTTTAAATTAAGTTTTTTTTGATCAAAAAATTCATCAACTTTATCTAATTGGTATGTATAATAATCTTGCTCTAATTTTTTCAATTCAATTTCACTTAATTTTTTATTTTTTTTATAAACCGAAAGATCAATTGGAGTGAAAAAATTTCCAAACATATGAAAATGATAATATTCAGGGATATTTGAGGTAATGATAATCTTTTTCATATCTTTTTTTAATTTTACTATTAATTTTTCTATTACTTCCAAATCTTTTGGATACCATTTTGTGCTTAATAAAATGATATTCGAATTATTATAAGCTTCTATTGACTCTTTTTTATTATCAATTTTGCAACCTTTTTCAATTTGAACAATAAAATTATAAAAGCACTCTACCTGACCACCTGAAAAAAAAGCTAAATTTGTTTTATTTTTGAGTCGCTCATTAAAACTTAAAATTTTATAGGTATCAACTCCATGGGAGTTTCCTACTATTAAGATATTTGATAGATTATTACTTTTAAAAGAATAAGATAAATTTTGATCTTCCCAACTTTTCCATTTTTTTGATAAATAAAGATTATCTAGATTATACCCGTCAACAATCCATTTATCTTTAAAAAAATTTGAATTTTTTATAAAAAGATGAAAAGAAAAAACAATTAATGTTAAGGATATTATAAAACCAAAAAAAAGTTTATTGCTTGAATTTTCAAAATATCTAAATTTATTTTCTATAAATTTGTAAGATACGTAGGTAAAAAAAGTTATTAATAATACTGATAATATTTTTGAGTATAAAGGAACATTATAAGGATTTAAAATTCTAAAAAAAGTAAAAATTGGATAATGCCACAAATATAACGAATAGGAAAATATGCCAATTATAACTAAGGGTTTTATTGAAAATATTTTTTCAAATGTATAATTCTTAGAATTTATTAATAAAATTATTGTCCCAGCTACTGGTAAGAGCGCAAAAAATGATGGAAAATTCAAATTGTCATTATAAAAAAATATAGAAAATATTATCATTATAAAACCTAAGAAATGATAATGATCTAGGAGCTTTAATTTAGAAAATTTTTTATTAAAAAATTGCAAATAGGATAAAATTATACCTGATAAAAGTTCCCAAAACCTAGTGTAAATCATATAAAAGTTTTGAGAATTATCGACGTTTGATAATTTAATTGAGATTATAAAACTAGTTAACCATAAAAAGACTAATACATTTAATCTATATTTATTAAAAAATTTAAACAAAAAAACTGTTAATAGAGGAAATATTAAATAGAATTGTTCCTCAACTGACAATGACCAGGTATTTAATAATGGCTTAAACCAACCTCCTGGGTCTCCATAAACTATACTGGTTAGATAAAAGTAAATATTTGAAAAAAATATAATTGAGGATACGGCTGAGTCTGAAAATTCAGTTAGTGGAGTATAAATTAGTATTGGTGAAAAAAATATATATGAAACAGAAACAACAAAAAATAAAGCGGGTAAGATTCTTCTAGATCTTCTCAAATAAAAATTATAAATATTTAATTTATTATTTTTTTTAATTTCCTTAAAAATAAGACTTGAAATCAAATAACCAGAAATGACAAAAAAAATATCTACACCTACAAAGCCACCTGATATAAAGTCGAAACCATTGTGGTTAATTTTAGCATGATAAATTACTACACTTAAAACTGCTAATGCTCTCAACCCATTAATTTCTGGTCTATTTTTTAATCTTAAAGACATTTTTTGAAGTTTTAATGTTGTTTCAAATTTCTTGAAATTTATTTTCTTTAAACAAATATTTTTTATCACAAATTTTTAGTAATTTATGCTCATGTGTAACCATTATCACTAAGCTTAAAGATATATCTTTTATATTTTTTATAACTTCTTCTTGCAAAGTCTCATCCAATGCATTCATAGCTTCATCTAAAATTAGCACCTGGGGTTTTCTATACAAGGCACGGGCAATTGCAATTCTTTGCTTTTGCCCACCGGAAATTTTTGCCCCATTATTTCCAATAACAGTATTTAAAGTCAATTCTTTGGATAAAAATTTATCTACACACGCTGTTTTAATACAATTATTAAGTAAATTTTGATCAATATCATTTTCTGATATTCCAAAAGTAATATTTCTTTTTATAGTATCATCTAATAAAAATATGTTTTGCGCAACATATGAAACATTATCATACCATTTATATTTGATGTCTTTTAGTTGTTGATCATTAATCAATATCTTTCCTTTATTTGGGTCTATTAGTCCTATCAATAAATTTAAAAAAGTAGTTTTTCCAGAACCTGAAGATCCAGTAATTCCTATAAAATTTTTTGACTTAAATTGTAGATTTAGATTCGAAATTATATTTTTATCCTTATTGTAAAAAAAATCTACATCTTTAAAATTAATCTTTTTTAAATCAATATTGAAAGATTTATTATCATTTTTTGAATTATTTAATAAATTTAATTTTTCAAATTCTTTTATTTGTTGTGTAACAAGATTAATTGATGGTTTGTTGATTTTGAGTGCTACAAGATTAATTGATAAACTGTTAAATGATGGAAATAATCTTAATATACTTAAAGTTAATAAAGATACTAAAACCAATATTTCTGAAGAATCTACTTCCATGTCAATCAATTTCATTATCGAAAAACAAATAATTATAATTGATATTGTCTCTAACAAGAATCTTGGAAGTCTTTTAAATAAGTTTAAAATAATATCGTTATTTTCATAGATAGCATTATTTTTTTGATATTCTGAAATTAAAAAATCTTCTTTTTTAGACAATTTAATATCTATGATTGAATTATAATATTCTAAAATAGTTTTTGATAGAATGCCCCTTAAGGACATATTTGTTTCACTCTTCTTTTTAACTAACCGTTTTATGAATTTATCATAAAATAAATGAATAACTAAAAACAATAAAAAAATTATTGTTGTCAGCTTCCAATTAACAATTCCTAATATTAGTATAATTCCAGAAATAGTAAAAATATCTTTAAATAAGCTTAAATAGCTTAATATAGTATTTTTAATAACCTTAGATTCATTTACTATATTTCTAACGAAATATGTGGGATTAAGATTCGAATGTTCGATCAAATTTTTATTAAAATAAAATTGCATTAATTTTTTCGTATTTTTCAAATAAAAATTACTTAACAATTTTTGTTCATAGTAAATCATAAATGATTGAAAAATATTTTTTAAAATAAAAATTAGAATAATTAGAACTAAAATTAAATTTAAATCAAATGACTTAAAAGTTTCAAATAAATAATAAAACTTATTATTTGAGTCAAGGTCTGGCGAAAATAAAGTTCCTATAAAAATAGGTATTATTGAAATACTAAGAAGATCTAAAAAAATTGAGAGTAAGTAAAAAAAAAAAATAAATAGTAATTTAATTTTAATTCTAAAATCTAATAAATCTAAAATTTTTATGAACATTTAGCTTTTATGAAATTTTTTTTCAATAAGTTCACAAATTATATGTCCTATAAGGATATGCATTTCTTGAATACGATCGGTTCTTGTTCCTGGGACTAATATCTTAAAATCAGTTTTTAATTTTATTTTTCTAGCTAATATACTGCTCAAAAATAATGTTTTAATACCTTTTTTTTTTGCAGTTTTTACTGCTTCTAAAATATTTTTACTTCTCCCACTTGTTGTAATACAAATTAAAAGATCACCTTTTTTACCATGAGCTTCTATTTGTCTTGAGAAAACTTTCTTATAATCCAAATCATTTGCTATAGCCGTAATTGCTGATGTGTTAGCAGTTAAAGAGATAGCATTTAAAGCTACTCTATTTTTCATAAACCTACCAACCAATTCAGCTGCTATGTGGTTGCTATCCGATGCTGAACCACCATTTCCACAAAAAATTAATTTATTTTTTTTTGTAAGAGTTTTTATAGCCTCCATTGAAAAATTATTTATTTCTCTAATAAATTTATCATCTTCTAAAATTTCGAGATTTTTCTTAGCTAATTTTATGTTCTTTAATACTATTTCCACTTTTTTATATTTTTTTTAACGATACTTTTAACATAGTTTAATAAGTTTATTGGTCTTAATATATTTATAACAATATACATATATAAAATTATGTTCTTTTTTAGCTTATTTTCTAAATAATTGTTCTTTAGTTCATCTGAATATAATTCAGAGTTTATCATTAAAAAGTGTGAACCAAATGATGTTAAGATCTTAAAATTTGAGTTTAATTTATCCAGTAACTGAACTTTCAAATCATTTTTGACTAAAATAAGACCAATTAACTCTTTGGAATTTTCAATTAAAGTTAAAGTTTTAGATAAATTCAAATCATCATTAATTTTTTCTAATGATATAAAATTACTAAATTTTTGGTCATTGAGCTCAAGGATAAAATTTTTTTCTATCAATTCAACTTTATTTTCATAATCAACTGCTTTAAAATATCCTTTATGAGTAGTGCACATATTACTTGATAAAAAGAACCAACTATCTCCAAATTTCGATGATTTTTCTATAAAAATAATAATCTTTAAGAATGGAAAAATTTTGCTTATGGATAAAATCTTATTAAATTTATTTGAACCTAGCTCAACAAAACTAATAATATTAAATTTAATCAAACAAATTAAAATATTTACCATGACCGTAAAATTTAAAAAGGTATCTTTTTGAATAAACCAAACATTAAATACTTTTAAAAAATTTGTATAATTAATTTTGGAAGATTTAATAATAAAACTGTCTTTTTTGAAATCAAAAAGCTTTTTATTTACTTTAATTTTTTTTTCTTTTAGTAGTATGTTTGAATTTCCTAAGCCCCATTCTTCTTTATTTAGTAAATGAGTATTAAGATTAAGTTTGTCAATTTTATTTGTGTATTTGCTTGAATCATAATTAGAATTAAATTGAAAATAATTTTTAATTTCAAAAATTTTATTATTTTTTTTTAAATCTGCTGATCTTTTCCCTAAAGAAGAGTATGGTAATTTGTACATACAAATACCTTTGGATACAAGTTCTTCATATTTCAGAAATTTAATTAATTTTTTTACTGTCAAATTGTCAGCTCCACCATATCTTCCTCTAAATATGTTATTTTCCTCGTAACCTTTTATTTGAATTAGATCATCTTTTTTAATAATCAAGCCTCCAACACCACCACCGTAGTAAGGTCTATTATCCTGAAATTGATAAGACAAAAAATTATGATTATCCAAAAATTCATTCAAACTTTTAATTTCAAAAAAATTTTTGTGATAAAAAAAATTATCTAAAATTTTTCTATGCAAAATATAAAAATTCCTCATCTTATTTTTTTTCTCTGCAAGGAGGAAGTCATATAAATTTTTAATAGAATTTTTTGATAATATTTGATCAGCTGGACAATTTAGAATGAACTCTGAATTACTTCTTCTGAAACCAACATTGCAAGCTACTTCAACAAAAAAATTGCCTAAACATAATTCATCATATTTTTTTGATGTTTTGGTATCAACTTCATAGAAATTAATTATTTTATTAAAATCATCATCTAAAATAGTTAAACTCGTTGAAAGCGGTTTTTCACTACCCCAATCAACAATTTCGATTTTAATCTCATTTACTAGGTTTAGTTCTTTAATGTTTTGAGAAATAAAATTTAATGAATATGATAATCTTTGAATATAATCGGGGGTATAATTATCATTTCTAGCAACCAACAAAATTGAAAGTAAACTCTTATTTTCACTCATTAATAATTATTAATAAACTTTAAGTTGTTATATTTGAAAAATTCAATCAGCTCATCTATTCCATCATCAAGTGAATGTGCTGGTAAAAAACCAAGTTTTTCTATTTTTTTATTTGAGACATAATAATCTCTTTTATCAGGATCTGATCTATTTTTAATATAAGATATTTTTAACTTAGGAAGTTTATGTTTAATTCTTAATGCTAATTGTTTTTTTGTTAAGTTTGCTGTCGATAACCCTAAATTATAAACTTGACATTTCATTCTATTAAAATTTTTTATTGAAAACTCAACCGCTCTACATACATCTTGGATATGGATAAAATTTCTCCTAAAATTTGACTCAAATAATTGAATTTTTTTTTTCTTTACTGACAATTCAACAAAATTATTAACCAATAAATCGGATCTCATTCTAAATGAATAGCCGAATACAGTGGCTAGTCTGAATGACACTGAATTTTTATAGTTTACAACAATTTTCTCAGCTAACATTTTAGTAACACCATAGTGTGAAACTGGTCTTAAAGGACTATTTTCATCACAAAACTTATTTTTTTCACCTATACCATATCCTGAATTTGAAGTAGCAAAAATAATTTTTTGTTTCTTGGATATTTTACTTATAAGATACTCAATAGATTTAAGATTAGTTAATGTTGCTAATTTTTTTTTTTTCTCACAAAGAGGAGCTCCAACTAAAGCTGCCAGTGGAATTATTAAATCAAATCTGCTTATAAATTTTTTATTAAAAAAATTTTTATCTAAAATATTTCCAAAAATAAATTTAAAATTTTTATACTTAAGTAGGTGATTAAAAGGAAAATTTTTGTATTCAAGTTTATCAACAACGGTAACATTGAAACTTTTTTTTACCAGATAATCAGCCACAGATGACCCTATGTACCCAGCACCACCAGTTATAAGAATATTATATTTATAGCTCATTTAATATTTTACAAATTTTTTCTATTTTTTTTAAATTTAATTGTGGATAATTTCCTATGTAATATCCGTAAAAATGAACATGCTCAACATTTGGAAAATTCTTTAACTTTAAATTTTTTACAAACTTTTTAACATAAGGTTGTCTTATTTGATTGCCTCCACCAGCATTTCCCCTTCTAAATTCAATATTATTTTTAATCATTAAACTTTCTAATCTATTTCTTTTTTTTAAATTTTTTGATTTTAAAATTAAGGGAAAAGCATAATTAGAAGATCCTTGTGTCTTAAAATTTGAGTAAAACTTATCTTTATCTATTAATTTTAAAAAATAATTAAAGTTTCTATTTCTTAGTTTAATATTTCTATCAAGTTTTTTGAGCTGATTAATTCCTAAAATCCCTCCAATTTCATTATTTCTCATATTATAAGAAGGATATAAAAAAATAAAATCTTTAGATAAATTTTTATACTTGTTTTGAATTTTTTTTTCTAACTTTTTATTGTTGCATTCTCTTGCTAGCCCATGTGCTCTCATTGATGAAGCAATATTATATACCTCTTTGTTATTCGTACATATCATTCCACCTTCAATAGTTGACATATGATGAGCATAATAAAATGAAAAATTTGAAATTAGACCAAAACTTCCAATCTTTTTATCTTTAAAGGTAGCACCATGAGATTCACACGCATCCTCTATTAAAATTATTTTTTTTTTTCTTATAAAATCTAATAACTCTTTGTCAAATCCATTAAAACCTTGGGCATGTGTATAAAAAATTGCTAAAGTTTTTTTTGATATTTTTCTTTTTATGTTTTCTAAACTCATAGATAATGTGTCCAATTCGATATCTGCAAATATAGGTTTAAATCCACAATGGATTATCGATGCCACATCTGAAGACCAGGTTAATGATGGAACTATGATTTCATTTTTATAATTATTTTTATTTAAAATCTTTAAAGTCGCAATTGAAATTAAATTTGCTGATGAACCTGAATTAACAAATATACTATATTTTGTTCCAAGCCACTTACACCAATTTCTCTCGAATTCTCTCACTTTATTTGAGGCCGTTAATCTTGGTTTTTTTTTTAAAAATTTTATTATTTTGTTAAAATCATCTGACTCAATATTATTTTCCATCAACAAATGTTTCATTCGATTCAATTCCTATATAAAATTTGACTACCTAATTCGTCAATTCTAAAATTAACAATTTTAAATTTTGATAATTTATTAACTAATTTTTTTTTTTCAATTTTGTTTTTAGTTAAAAATAAAATAAAACCACCTCCTCCTGCTCCAAGAAGTTTTGCACCGCATGCTCCGTTTTTTAAACCCATATTAATTAATTTGTCTATTTTTTTATTTGAAACTCCTGATGACAATTTTTTTTTTTGTATCCAAGATTTATTCAATAAGTCACCTAAATCATTCAAAAAATTACTTTTTTTAGAATGCAAAATTTTTTTTGCTTGTTGTGTGTTCTTATCTATTTTTTTTAGATAAATTTTATTTTTTTCAATATTTTTTATCTTATTTTTTTCAATTTTTTGAGCAAATCTTTGATAACCTGTAAAATATAAAACCATATTTTCTAATAACTTTTTCGTTTTCTCTTTTGAAATATTTATTGGATTAACTGAAATATTATTTTTAGAAAAATTAATTATATTGAAACCACCAAAAGCACAAGCAAATTGGTCTTGATATCCAACACTTTCTTTTAAAATTTTTTTTTCAATGTAAATTGATCTTTTGGCGAGTTCTCTTGTGGAAATATGTTCTTTGTTATTAGCATTGATCAGATTAATTAATGAAACTGTAAATGCTGAGCTAGAACCTAAACCAGACAGAGCAGGCAAATCTGCACTATGAATTATTTCTAAATTCTTATTACTTTTATCGAATTTTTTTAAAACTGCCTTTATACTTTTGTGCTTTATTTGATTTTTAGATTTTGTAAATTCATTCTTAAAATATCTCAATCTATATTTAAATCTAAATATCTCTGGGAGTTCTCTAATAGTAGCATAACAGTACTGATTAATTGCCATGGAAATAACAGTTCCATTATTTTTGTCGAACCATTCCTCAAAATCTGTACCACCTCCAAATAAAGATATTCTTAGAGGTGTTCTACAAATAATCATAAAAATTGCTAAATTTTTTTTTAATAATATATATTTAATATCTTAAAATGAAAAAATATAAAGATATTAATGCTTAATAATGAAATACTTTAGATTAGGAAAACTTAGGTTATCAAAAATTTGTTTAGGCACTTGGTCTCTAGGTGGTAATAAAAAAAATAATTTTTCATATGGTAATATGAATGAGAAACAAACTCATAAAATTTTAGATTATGCTTATCAAAAAGGAATAAATTTTTATGATACTGCCAATGTTTATGGAGATGCTGAAAAAAGATTAGGAAAATTCTTTAAGTATGAGAGAAAAAAAATTTTTATAGCAACTAAAGTTGGATGTACATCATTTAATAAAAAATTAGATTTTTCATTTACAACAGTTAATACACAATTGAAAAATAGTATTAGGAATTTAGGAAATAACTATCTTGATCTTGTACAATTATATAATCCAAATCCAAGTGATAAAAAAGTACATAGAATTTTTAAATTTTTAGATAAAATGAAAAATTACGGTCTAATAAAATTTATCGGTGTAAGTCTTAAATCACCAGAAGACTATTTAAAAATTAGAAAATTTTATAATTTTGATACAGTTCAATGTAATTTTAATATTTTAGATCATCGAGCACTTAATCAAGGCATTATCAAAACTATAAAATCGGATGGAGCAAAATTATTTTTTAGGACAGTATTAAATTTTGGAATTTTTACTAATGAATTTTTAAAAAAAAAACACATAAACTTTAGAAAAGATGATCATAGAGCTAGGTGGGATAAAAACCAAATAATTCTATGGAAAAAATATGCAAAAAGAATTAACTCAAAAATAAATCAACCAATTGAAAATATTAGTTATAAATTCAGTAATTCTTTTAATCCAGAATCAACAATAATTGGAGCTACAAAATTAAAACATATCGATATAGCAATGAAATTGCTTGATAAAAAATTGCTTAAAGTAACTAAAAAAGAAATTTTTAAAAATTACACTCAATTTTCTAAAGAAAATTTTACTTCACGAAAAATTCAAATGAAGTTATAGATCTAGACAATATATGGACCCACTAAATTTGTTTCTGATTTATCATTAAAATTTTTTTCGTTAATATCCTTAATTTTACACAAATATTTACCGCTTCTATGACCATACCATATAACTTCTCTCATCCATTCTTGAGGATTTTTAAACATAATGTCATCTTTGATTATCAAATATTTATTTTCTTTTTTTTCTAGTAACGGCTTATCCAAATTCAAAATCTGTGTATAAACTTGTAAAATATTATAATTACTTTCAAACACTTCATTTTTTTCATTCCAGGGTAGTCTCATCATTTGTTTATTTAGATTTACGCTTTCTAAAAAAACTTTTTTATTTGATTCACTTGAACAAAAACTCAAGTATAATTTTTTGATTTCTTCATAAAAATTTACAAATTTTCTTCCCATTACCAACTTAATATATTCAAGTTCTCCTGGAGGCCAAAAAATATCTAAAAACCCTTCTTTAAATAAAAATTCACTTTTTCCATCTGATATTTGATCAGCGTGATCTTTGAAATTTTCATTTATCTCTTTAATTATTGGAAACTGCTTTCCCTCATTGATAAAATGTTCAAATAATTTTTTATAAGATACTTTTTCTAAGTTATTAAGTATCATAAAAGGGATTTGAATTAATTTGTTAAAATATAAAAATTCAGCAACAGATGCATAAATTCTTGTTTTTTTCCAGTCTTCAAAAGGTAATGATTTCGTAGAAATAACCAATTGTTGTTTTTCTACAATACCGTCAGCAGGCGCTTCATCTAATGAACCATGAACATTTACAATCGGACATTCAGCAATTTTAATCTTATCTCTTTCTATATTTTCTGGATCTGCCATTTCAGCATTAGGTAAAATAGATAAATTATTAAATTGTATTCTATTATGTTGGCCTGATTGTATTACATTAGACACTCCATCGGTAAATGTATCGTAAGTATCTCCAGGCAAAGCTAATATAAACTCTGTATAAGTAGGTATATTGTCTAATGTAAATCTTCTTTGAAGTTCCTCATAATCTTCAATTGATATATTATCTCTTTTAATTGATTTCAGTGTATGAGTGTCAACACTCTGCATTGCTAAAGTCACTCCCTTACTTAAACCTTCTTCCGCTAATAATTTTTGAACCTTGTAAGCTCTTTCTCTTGCATTTTTAGTATTTTGAACAGAAAGTACTTTAGGGTAACCATATTTTTTTTTGTTTTTTGCTGCTCTCATTGCTATGTCATAATCTCTTGGCAACATCCCAAAGTTCGCATCACAGCAAAATATAAACTCAACTTTATTCTTTGAAAACCAATCTAATTCGTCATAGATTCTATCTAAGTGCATTCTGGCAACCTTACTATTTGTTGCTGAACCCCAATCACAGTAAGTGCAAGAAAATGGACAACCACGATTTGTTTCCCAGCTTGCTAACCATTTTTCGTTTGGGTTATTTTTTATTAGATCATCAAATATTCCCTCTAAATAAGGTGAAGGAACATTTTCGAAATCTTTCAATCTTGGTAAATTTGGGTTATTGATATATTTGTCCCCTTTTTCAATATAACTAATATTTGGAATACTTTCAAAGTTCATACTAGGAAATTGATCTAATAATTTTAAAACAGTTCTCTCTCCCTCTTGATGAATCAAAACGTCAATAAATTTATGTTTTTTTAAATATTTTTCAGATTTTCCAAATTTATTATCAGGAACTGATGGTCCTCCAAAAATTATAAATTTATTCTTATCGTATTCTTTAAGTTTTTTTGCAATTGCTAGGGATATCTGTTCATTCCACACGTAAGTGCTGAACAAGATTACATCAGCGTCTTTTAAATGATTAAAACAATCATCAAGAGTCAATCTTTTATAAATAATTGGTTTAAATTTATATCTTTCTGGATTTTGAGAATTATGTAATAAGTATGCATATAGAATTCCAATTGAATAAGCGAGGTAAAATTGTCCTGAAAAACCGTTATTAATTTGAAGACCTCCAACTGTGATTTTTTTTGAAATAGACATAAAGTTTAAATAATCTATATCATAATATATTAGAAAGTTAATAAAATTTAAATAAGATATAAATTCATGAAAACCATTCTTATAACTGGTGGAACAAAAGGTGTTGGTAGAAGCCTAGTAGAATTACTTTTGAAGACTAATCACAATGTCATATTTATTTACAAAAAAAATAGTAAAATTGCCAATCAAATTTCCAAGAAATATCCAAAGTCTTGTTTCCCAATTAGGTGTGATCTTGCAAAAGCGTCTGAAAGAAAGAAAATTTTTTTATTTTTAAAAAAAAAAAGATTAAAAATCAACCATCTAATTAACAATGCAGCATATGATGTGAAAAGGAAAAAATTTGCTAGTGTTAAAATGAAAGAATTAAAAGAGATTTTTGAAATAAATGTTTTTGCTATTTATGACATTATAAAAGGAACTTTGCCTTTTTTTCAAAAAAAGGGATGGAAAACTATCATTAACATTACATCGACAGCAGCTAAATTTGGTGGAGTCATGTTAACCCATTATGCTCCAACTAAGGCTGCTATAGAGAATCTTACAGTAGGTTTGTCTAAAGAATTAGGTGATAAAAAAGTTAGAGTTATTAATGTTGCACCAGGTGTTTTAAATACAAAAACACAAAATATTAAAAATAAAAAAATTTTAAAAACTATTCCTCTTGGTAGACTCGGATCAGCAGTCGATATTGCTGAGTCTATAATTTGGTTACTTTCAGAAAAAGCAAATTATATAAATGGAACCACAATTACGATTTCTGGGGGAAGATAGATTTTATTAATTTAATACTTTTCTTTGTGCATTAAATCCTGAAACAAATTTTTCGCCTTTTGGTATATAACTAACTGAATATAATGGTCTTGAGTGTTTTTTAGATTTATTGGCATAAGATCCATGCACAAGATTTCCATGCAAGATAAGCATATCTCCTGATTGAAAATCTAAATTTTTTACATTGAACCTCTTTTTTGTTTTGGAAACATTTCCTGGACGATTATCTTTTTCTCTATAGCTAACTTTATTTTTGTAATTAAAAATTCCATATTTATGGGATTTTTCCCAAACATACATGGTTCCATTCTCCATATTGCTCTTATTCATAAAAATATTTATTGTTATATATTCACCTTTTTTGTTAAGAATATATGAGTTATCTTGATGAGGCTCCCAACTTTGTTTTGAAAATTTTGAATTAACTTGTTTAAAAATCATTTGTGACATTAGCGCAGAAATTTTTCTTTTATTTTTAATTTTGCTTAATAATTTTAAAATTTTTGGATTAAGCATAACTGATCTAAAATACTTACAATCCTTTTGTAAAGAATTTATTAAATTTACTTTAGCACCTAAGTCTTTTAAACTATCAATCTTTTTTGTTAACTGTGAAATTAAATATTCCAACCTATCTGGATTCATAATTGGAGCAAAATCTTTATTAGCGTATTTAGTTATAATTTTCAAAAATTTTTTACACTCTTTTTTTGAAAAAAAACTTTTAATGATTATATATCCATTATCTTCAAAATATTTTTTTAAATTTTTTTTTTTTGAAGTAAATTTTAAATTCATAATGCGTTAATTAACTATTTAATTTCTTAAATTCAATATTTTATTTATTACAAATTTTCTTTATAAATTTAATTATTTCATCCTCGTTTGGAGGTAAATTATCTAAATTTTTTCCTGTTCCAGCAGTTTTATCTTTTAGCCCCATAACATTAATTTTTTTATTTGATTTAAGATTTAAGTCATTAGCAATAGATTTTGCAACTCCACTTACATAATCATCATCTAAAACTAGCCCACCATACTTCGAATTTTTTAAATTTTGAATATCCTTTGATGAAATTTTTAATGGTTTCAACCACAAAACATTCACTAAAGAAATTTTCATTCCTTTTTCTTTTAAGATTTTAACAACATTTTTTGCTGCAAATCTTGTAATTGAAATAGCAAAAATGACCAGATCAGGATTGGTATGATAAATATTTGGTAGTTCTTTGGTGTTAGAATAGCTTCCTCTATGCTCGGAAACATAATAGACATTATCATCTTTTAAAAAATTTTCATAAATTTTTTTATATTCTTTAGGTGTCATAGGACTTACAATCTTAATACCTGGCATTCTGAAATATAAAGAATGATGTGATGAGCCAGCAACAGGACCAATGCCCCCTTCCATTCCAATTCCTCTTACAAAAATTGGACAAGGCACTTTCCAAATTTCTTTTGATTTACATGCATAATTAACAATCATTGGACAATTGTACCAATTAAAACCTTGATACCTTATAACATAAATTGGCTTTGAATTCATTAGTGCCGCGCCAACAACAAATCCACCATCAGCAACATCTGCCATTGACACCTCAACCATTCCATCTTTTTCATATAATTCTGGAAGTGTGCCACCCACCCAACCAACTGCAGTTAAACATTGACCGTAAACTTTGCCAATTTTCCTTTTTAAATGTTTCCTAATTATTTCTTTTATAGTTGTTCGTAAGTCTGTTGCCATTTTTTTTCCATTAATTTTTTTATTTTTTCATCATAATTAATTGAGCTTTTGCCTAAAATTTTAAACAATGACTTATACCTATCGAAGATTTTATCTGAATCAACTCCAGCTCCTGAATGCCAAAATAAACGATTCGTATTGATATTTAATAATACTGGTTCTTTAAAAAAATATTTTTGATATTTAATAATTTCTTTTGGGTCGTCGCTAATATTAAAACCTTTCATTTTAAAAGATTTTGCAACTTCATGCATATGCCAATTACGTCTAATTTTTTTTTCAGTCAAAATTGATAAATTGTTATCTTCAACAATAAATAAAATTGGTAATTTTTTTGTAGAAGCCCATCCTAAAGCACTTAATACATAATCTTCTTCTGCGGACGCATCACCCATAAATACTAAGGTAGGTTTTTTTGATTCAAAACAAGCACCTGTTGCTATTGGAACTTGTGTTCCCATATGACCATCGTGTCCATACATATTGATTTTTTTGCTGTGAATAGATGCTGATCCACCCATCCCATAAGTACATCCCTGATTGCTTCCTAACAATTCAAGTATTAATTTTTCTAGATTTCCACCAAACGACAAGTATATTGAGTGACATCTGTGTTGCCCAAATATTAAAGGTTTAATTTTTTTTTTACTACAGATTGACGCTAAAGATGCACTTATAGTCTCTTGACCAGCTGATAGATAAGTGGGTAAATTTATCTTTTTATCTTTTACATATTTAAAAACATTTAATTCAAAATTTCTATTAATTGACGATTTTTTGAAAACATCCCATAAATAATTTTTATAATTCATTATTCTTTAACTCTTTTATTATCAAATATTTAGATAAGTAATAAATTTATTAATCTTAAATACTTCAGTCAATTTTTCTATTGTATTCATTCCAACGATATCTCCAGGTGATAAAACATATTTATTATTTTTACTTACTAGACCTCCTTCGAGTATTGCAAAAATTGAATCTTTTTTTGAATTTCTTAAAATATTGATATCATCGGTTTTATTTATTATGATTGAGACACCATCGACTTTATAAGATGTTAATTTATTTAATTCTGGATCTTTGAAAACTGGATCATCTTCACTCAATTCAACCATAAAGTTTTTACCCTCATATGGTTTGTTTTCTCTTCCATATTCATCTTTAAATCTTACGAGGTCATCTTTATCGATGGGAGTTTCTATTTCAAGAACTGTGGCTGTTTTTTTTTCTAAATTTTTTGTCGAATGAAATAGACCTGGTCTTATCATAATTCTGGATATTGAATTCAATTTTTTTGTATTATAAAACCCAAGATTAATATCAACTTTTCCATTAATTAATATAAATCCTGTTTTTTTTTGAGGGTGACAATGTAGTGAAGTACTTTTGTTATGGTCAATCTTTAAAAGTTTAGTACTTGTAGTTGAATTTTTATAAATAGTATACTCTGATCCCCACGGCTTGATTACCTTATAATTTTCAGGGATATCATTTGGCTTCATCAGGAGTTATTCTTATAATATTCACTTAAGACTGCTTTCATCCAAGGTCCTAAATCCTTATAATGGGCTGTAGTAATTATTCTATCATCAACCACTGCAGGTAAGTCCTGATAATCACCACCGGCATTAATAATATCATCTTTCATACTATAGTATCCTGAAATTTTTTTACCTTTTACAATTTTAGCAGAAATTAAAAGCTGAGCTCCACTACAAATACAACCGATTACTTTTTTTTCTTTGTGAAAATTTGAGATAAAGTTAATTATATTTTTGTTTTGTCTTACTTTTTCCATAGCCTTTACTCCACCTGGTAAAATCAAAAGATCGTAATTACTTGATTTAACGTTCTCAATTTTTAATACAGGATGTTCTTTATTTGGAGGAAGATCAGTGCCTAGAAAACCTTTAACTTTAATTCCTTCATTCATACAAACATCTACAATGAATTCTTCTTCAAGAAGTCGGTAAAATGGATAAATGAATTCATGATCTTGAGCTAAGTTTCCACTTATTATTAATGCTTTTTTTATCATATTTTATAATTTTTCAGATACCAATCTATAGTTTTTTTAATACCAATTTCAATCTTTGTTTTTGGTTTCCAATTAAAATTTTTTCTAACCTTATTGTTAGAAAGTGAAATATTTGTTTTTATATTTGGTTTTGATTTATTGTAAACAATTTTAATTTTTTTATTAGAAACTTTAATAATTTTTTTGACAATTTCTTTAATCGAGATTGATTTTCCATAACTAACATTAACAAGTTCAAAATATGATTTTTGCTTTTTAATTGCTATATCAATAAAGTTTATAAGGTCGTCAATAAATAAAAAATCTCTTTTCTCATTACCGTGTCCCCAGACCTCTATCTTATTTTTTGCTTTCATAACTTTTGTGATAGTAGCTCCAAAAACATGTGATTTATCTAAATCGTATTTATCATGAGGACCATAAATATTAGAATGTCTAATAACCAAATATTTAGTTCTTTTAAACTTTGAATAAAATTCACAGCACTTTTCAACAAATATTTTCATCCAAGCTCCTCCAAAATAAGAAGGATATGGATTTTTATTAAGATCTAATGAGTCTTCAGAAATGGGTTTGTTGGATGAATGATACATAATTGAACAACTGAGAAATATAAAAAATTTATTTGCATTTTCATAACTTGATCTAAGAATATATGAATTAATCACTGCGTTATCTGTTACATGAATGTAAGGTTTTTTAACAATATCCTTAGATCCACTAGTTGTTGCTGCAGCTTGAATAACTACATCTTTGCCTCTTAAAACTTTGTCCACATCGGACTTATTTCTTAAGTCAGCTTTTATAAAATTTACTTTTTTATTTTTCCAAGGTTTTCTTTTATTATATACAGCAAATACTCTAAAATTCTTTTTTTTTGAAAAGTAATTTGTTAAATTTTTTCCGATAAATCCTGTTGACCCTAGAATGATTATTTTTTTCATTTAAAATTAAGAAATTTATTTTCAAGTAATTTTAAGCCGATAATAGCACTACTTGTATTTATTTTTTTCACTTCTTTAAAACTAAGAATTTTAATTTTTAAATTTTCACCTAAAGTTTTATCACCACTGTCCAAATTATGATATGCCCTAAAAAAATCTTTTTCAACTTTTTTGATAAAATAGAAAAAATGAGCTCTATGAGTGGTCATAGATGGATCAATTCTAATGACTTTATCTGTTAATTTCTTTATATCATTAGTCTTTATATCTAATTTCAATTCTTCATTTATTTCATTTTTTGCTGATTTTTTTGGTGTGTCCTTAAAATGAATAGCCCCAGCTGGAAATTCTAGAGAAGGCGAACCATCATCTACTCTTTGCTGAGATATCATCATAGTAAATTTTTTATTTTTGTAGATTAATATTGGTACAATAACAACACTTTCTGGAACAACTAAACACAATCTTCTAAATGATTTTTGAAATTTTCGTTTAAAATTTATATCAGTAAAAGCACACAAAAAATTAATTCCTTTTCTAGAAATAACTTTATAAATCTTTAAATCATCAATTTTATATTGACTTTTCTTAAATCTATTTTTTAAATTATTAATCAAATAATTAAGTTCAACATTATTTTTTTTTTTCATATTAGTAAATGTTTTAAACAAAAAATAATTTTAAAGAGTTTTTAAATTATACTTTTAAAATTATACTTTGATATCATAATTGCATCTTGGAGATTTTATAAATGTATCGAATACACTGCTAATTAAGTTAGAGAAATGTTTGCCTGACTCAGTTAATTTTAAATTATAATCATCTTGAAAATATATTAAATTGTCATTTTTGAATTCCTGGAGTGCACTAAATTCATTTTTAAAATAATCTTGATCTATGTTAAATTTTGAATAGATTTTCTCAAAATCAATATCAAAATAAGTTCTGATTTGTTTTATAACTTCTCTCCTTATTATGTCATCCTTATTCAATATCCATCCTCTTTCAATTGGTACTAACCCTTGCTGTAATTTAGACTCATAATCTTTTTGCTTGTAATGATTTTGATAATATAAACCTTCACCTATTGTGCTATAGCTACTTCTGCCTAACGCCAAAACGTTAGTGCAAGCCCCTGTTGTGGCACCAAATGAATTATAATAAGCTCTTCTTTTTTCAAGTGATTTGGTTACATCATCATTAGGCACAGCAAAATGTTCAAATCCAGTTCTTACATAATCACTAGAAATTAATTTAGATAGTGCTTCAACAAAAATTTCCTTTCTTCTAAAAAAATCTGGAAGCAATTCTTTCATCATCATGTGTCTTTGATGTGGATGAAAATCTGGATTATAAGCCAAATATGCCAAAGCTATTCTATCTGGTCTTAAATCTATTACGTGATCAATAGTTTGTGAGATACTTTTTTTTGTTTGACCTGGCAAACCTATTAACAAATCAAAATTGATACTTTTAAAACTTTCTTTAACTTTATCACTTAATAACTTTTGTATAATTGACACAGGTTGGATTCTATTAATGTTTTCTTGAACCTTTAAATCAAAATCTTGTATACCAAATGATATTTTGCTGACTCCTTGGTTGGCATAGAAGAGCAGTCTATTTTCATCAACTCTTCTAGGATCAATTTCAACAGAAAATTCATTTAAATTTTTAAAATTCAACAATAGGCTAAGTTTCTTCTTAAGAAGCTCAAATTCTTTTTCCTTTAAAAAAGTTGGAGAACCACCACCAAAATACACTTCTTTTATATTAAATTTTTTTCCTATTTTTTCAGAAATTTTATTAAATAGTTCAATTTCTTTAAATAATGAATTTTGTAAATAATTTATTGCAACGTTATAGTCACTTGTAATTTGTCTGTGACAAATACAGAACATACAGAGTTGTTCACAAAATGGTATGTGAATGTAAAGCATTGTGGGTTCTTCAGATTTACACAAATCCTCTAATTTTTTTTCAATTTCTTCGTTTTTTATACTGTTTCTCCAGAAACTTTTGTGAGGATATTCAATATAATCAAACGCATATACATCGTACTTTTTTAACAAGTTAATATTTTCTAAAATTTTTATATGTTCCATTTTAAGTAAATTTATACTAAACCTCTCACTAATAAACAATATTTTGCTAAAAATCAATTTAAGCACTAAGCAATGAAAAATAGCTCTGAAATAAATTTAAATACACCAAATAATCAAATCTATGTTTCTGAGGAAATTACTTTGTTAAAAGAAAAGCTTTTAGATTTAAAAAAAAAAGTAAATAAGATTTTGTTAATTCAGCCCCTTCAAATTGAGGAAGATAAAATTGACATAAAAATTGCATTAAATAAAAGATATTATATGTATCCTCCTTATGGGATTGGTATCTTAAATAAAGTCCTCAAAAATAATAATTATACTTCTGATGTTCTTGATTTAAACTTTGAGACATTTAGTTATATCCATGAAAAAAAAAATATTTCTTACGATGATTTGACTAAAAAATGGAAGTCTAAGTTAATAGAAAAACTAGAAAAGTATAAACCAGATTTGGTTGGTGTGAGTTGTACTTTTACAATGAATCATAAAAATATGATGGATGTTTTTCATGAGGTAAAAAAATTTGATCAAAAAATTATAACTATTGCAGGAGGAGTACATGTTTCAAATGCAACAGAAATTGTGTTAAAAGAGGGAAAAAATATAAATTTTGCTAGCACATATGAGTCTGAAGTCAGTTTTGTTGATTTCATCAATTTCATAAATAATAAAAACGATGATTTAAGCCAATTAGCATTTGTTAAAAATGATAAGTTTTATGAGATTAAAAAAAGAAAAAATCCAAACGGAGAACACATTGATATTATTCCTGATTTTGGAGATTTAGAGCTTGATAAACTTACTAACCTTGGAGAAATCGGAACCTTTAGATATTGGAGACCAAAAAATTCAAAGGGTTCTGCTGTGCTTGCTAATAAAGGATGTAGGGCAAGATGTTCTTTTTGTAGCGTAAGAAATTTTAATGGAAAAGGTGTAAGACAAAAACCTACTCAAACAGTAATAGATGAAATTAAAAGCTTACAGGATAATTATGGAATTAATCACATAACTTGGCTTGATGATGATTTGTTATACGATGTTAATAGAACTTTAGAGTTGTTTAATGGTATTGTTAAACAAAATTTAAAAATTACTTGGGATGCATCTAATGGGCTTATAGCCTCTGCTGCGGTTGCTCATCCTGAATTAATTGATGCTGCTGAAAAATCAGGTTGTATAGGTGCTTATTTTGGAATTGAGTCTGGAAATGATCAAATATTAAAAAGCATCTACAAACCCTCAGGAGTAAAACACTACAAGAAGTTAGGAACATTGATGAACAAACATCCTAAAATTTTTACCAGAGGTTTTTTAATAATTGGGTTTCCAAATGAAACTCTTCAACAAGTTTTAGATACAATCAATGTAAGTGTAGAAATGGCTTTAGATTGGTATACAGTTCAACTTTTAACTCCTTTACCATCAACAGAAATTTATGATCAAATGATTCAGGCTGGAAAAGCAAAAAAGGGTGAATTAAATTTAGATGGAGAAGGTTTTACAATGTTTTCTGTAAGAGAGTCTGAAAGACAAAGAAAAATTGAGGAAAAAAACCAAAGAAGTAACGATGATTTTATAAATCTTCTAAACAAAAATAAGGATTATGTGCCTAATCAAAAAGAGTTGAGTGATATTTGGTTCTTGGCAGATTATGAAATAAATTATAAACCAATTTTAAAACAAAATAACGAACATAAATTATTGAAATTAGAAAAATTTCTAACTGATGTCAGCACCAGGATGACTAGAGACAATCCTCTTTCAAACTATTACCTATCTATAGTGAAAAGAAAATTGAAAAAAGAGGGGGAAGCTATAGAAATTGATAAAAAAGTCATAGAATACTTAGATAAATCATCTTACTGGAAGCAAAGATTTAAAACATTAGATCTCAAAGTGTAAAATTATAAATGCAAAAAAATAGACGATTCCAAAAAATACTTATTACAGGAGTGAATGGATCGGTAGGTTCTTATTTGTTTGACTATCTATATCAAAAAAAACTAAATACTTTTGGAACTTTTCGAAGCAAAAAAAATTTTCAATATTTATCTAAATTTAATAAAAAATATTTTATAAAACTTGATTTAAATAATTTTTTAAAAACAAAAAAAATTCTTAAAAAGATGAAGCCAGATCTTATTTTTCATCTAGCTTCAAATGCTGATGTAAGAAGTTCTTTTGACCATCCCAGGGAAATAATTCAAAATAATAACAATTGTACTTTAAATTTATTAGAAGCTTGCAGAATAAATGGAAGTAAAGCTTTAATTGTAATCAGTAGTACTTCAGAGGTTTATGGAGATGTCAAAACTAAAAATATTAATGAAAACAACAATATAGCACCAAATAATTTGTATGCCGTATCTAAGGCATTCCAAGATTTATTGGCACAAAACTATCATAAAATTTTTAAATTAAATATTATTATCACAAGAGCATTTACATATCTTAATGCAAGAAGGAATAATCTATTCTCATCTAATTGGGCAAAGCAAATTGTAGAAATTGAAAGAAATAAAAAAAAATATCTTGAACATGGAAATCTACACTCTTTCAGATCGATAATGAGTATTGAAGATATAATAAAAGCTTATTGGTTGACTGCTAAAAAAGGTAAAGTTGGAGAAATATATAATATTGGTGATGGTAAAAATATATTACTTAAAGATTTTTTAAAAAAACTTATTAAATTAAGTAATAAAAAAATTTTAACTAAAGTAAATAGAAAACTTTTAAGAAAAACAGATATTAAAAAACAAATTCCAAATTCTAATAAATTTAAAAAGGATACTGGGTGGAAAGTAAATAAATCATTATCAAATATTTTAGAAAACTTTTTAAACGAAATAAGATCTGATACAAAATGAATTTTAATATTTTTATATGAAATCTATTTTCGACCCATTTTTGCTTTCAATATATTGATAATCATAAATTTCATCAGGTAAAGAAAAGCCATTATCTATCTCATTTAATTCTTTTGAAGTGTAAATATTAATTTTTTTACAATTACGCGAAGCTATAGAGATAAGGCTACCTGTTCCTAAAACAAAACAAAATTCACAAAAATTAATTTCTATTTGATCGTTATATTTAGTATGAAAGAGTTCTATTTTTTTTGAAGTAATAGATTTTAAAAAGTTTAAGAACACATTTTCAAAATCACTAAGATCTCTTGGATGTTTTTTTATAATTATTTTATTAAAATCATTCATTTTTTCTAAAAAAATCAATTTATTTTTAATAAATTCTAAAAATTTTTTTTGTCTTTTCATTAAATTTAATTTTTTTTTAAAGTAGGGCAATATTATCAAAGCAGTATTTTTCACACTTTGATTTTTACAATTACATGCATCATTTCGGATAATTTGATAATCAAATTTTTTTTTAAAAACTGTCTTAATAATCTCTTCTGATGTCAAATCAAATGAGTATATCTTTGAAATTTTATTTAAATCAAATAATGGGAAGAATTTTATTTTTTCTCCAATGAAAAAAGATTTTGGTGTTTTTAAATTTTGAAAATAGAAAAAATTTATTATTGAATTTTTTAAATATAAAAAAAAATTACTAAATAGATTTCCTCTAAATAAGATATATTTAAAAAATTCTGAGTGATTTACACTTAATTTTTTATCGGCTCTTATATTTTCATACTCATATAAAAGATCTCGATCTAAACCATGTGGATAATAAAAACCAACTTTGGTATTTTTATCAGTAAGTTTTTTTAATAAATACTTTGTTTCTGGTAAAATTGTCTCAGATATTAAAATTTCATCAAAATTAATTTTTTTAATTTTATTAATTATAACATCTAAATCTTTTACAATTTCCTTTTCACTATTTCGAAAATTATTTTTCTCCTGAAAACTTTTGAAAAGTTGAAAAAATTTAATCTTTTTTTCATAAACTAATTTTTCAAAAAATAAAATATTTTTTTTTGTTGCAAATAAATTGTTTGAGATAAAATAGATATTATATTCTCGATCAAAAAAATTTAATAACTCATTAAATATTGTTTTTACTGCATAAAAATTAGAGGATACAATTAATATGTTTTTTTTCATAAGCCATCAAAGTTATATTCTTTTGGCAAATTTTTATTCAATAATTTTTTTAGCTTAATATTATCTTTATGAAAAGATTTTAAGCTTTTCAAAAAACTTCTATTTTTCGTGTAATCAAAATTGATAATATCTAAATAATTAAATACAGTTGAAATTTTGTATCTCCATAAATTGTAAAAAAATAATTTTTTATAATATCCATTTCCTGCTCCAAAAGTTAATTTTGTTTGAAAAATTTTATTAAACAATCTTGATAATAGAATTGTCAAATCTGAATAAGATCGATTTTCTTTTAAATCCAGATTAATATCTTTCTCATCTAAATGAAATTTCATTCTGTCAGCAAAATCTAAAAGGCCTTTTTTCGTAAATAAATTTTCATAAAAAAATACATTTAAGTTGTTGGCTCCAAAAATGCGTTGGTAAAATTTGATTGTTTTAGAATAATTGAAATAATTTAATGCGTTTATTTTTTGTCTCTCTTTAAACCAATCATCAAAAGATGCTGTGTGACCAAAAGCAATATCATCTTTATAACTTGAAATAATGCTATTCTTTTGATTTCTTAGAATAAGAATTATTTTTGGATTTTTGAAAATTTCTTTAATCCTTTTAGCAATTATTTCTATCAAAATTCCTGTTCCAATCGTTTGTGTATTTAATGAACCAGAAAAAATTTCAGAACTAATTAAAATGTCTTTTTTTTTATAATTAAGTTTTTTTAATTGAGAAATTTTTTTTTTATCAAAAAATAAATTTCCAACTGTTTGCACATAACCTATTTCTTTAAAAATTTTTTGATTATTATAATAACTCAAATATTGGATATTTTTTAATTTAGGAAATATTTTTTTTTGAAGAAAAGTGCTTCCTGATTTAAAATTTCCAATATGAATATTTATTGTCACTATTTTTTTTTCTGAAAAAAATTATTAATTATATTAGATATTTTATTTAAATCTTTCTTGGATTGATTTATCAATATAGGTATTGCTATTGACTTTTTTAAAATCTTATCAGAAACATTCCAGCCAGATTTAAAATTAACAATGTGTGATTTCAAATGCTTCCATGTTCCACAAAAATGCCAATCCAAAGCGTCAGGAATATTTTTTGTTGGTATCTTTTTTCTTTTTAAAACATTGTTAAGAGCTTTTGCTACTCTTTCATTTTTACACATAAAAATTAATGTATCAGCCAGATCACCCTTTGGATCAATAATTTTTCTAAACTCAATATCATTTTTTCTTATATTATTTTTTAAATATTTTTTATTTTCTCTGTTTTTCTTTAAAATATAATTAATTTTTTCAAGTTGAGCTATTCCAACTGCTGCTTGTAATTCAGTCATTCTCAAATTTAAGCCAAAAATTTTTCTTGTATCTTTTCCTCTAGGAAATTTTTTATTACTTTCATGTCCATGATCAATAAATTCTTTACAATATTTATAAATTTTTTTATCATTAGTTACAATTAATCCACCCTCGCCAGTAGTAATTGTTTTTGCAAAATCTAAGCTAAAAATACCAACATCACCAATAGTGCCTAGATATTTATTTTTATATTTTGCACCAAATGCCTCACAGGCATCCTCAAGAATCTTAAGTTTAAATTTTTTAGCAATTTTTTTTATTTTTTCTACATTCCATTGGTTTCCGAGCATTGGAACTGGCACTATAAGTTTGGTTTTGTTCGTTATTTTCTTCTCTAAATTCTTATAATCCATATTAAATGTTTCATCTATTTCAGTAATTTTTGCTTTAGCACCAATTGCAGCTATAGACTCTACTGTTGCTACAAATGTAAATGATTGAGTAATTACCTCATCATTTGTTTTTATACCCAATGCTTTCATGGCAACATATTGCGCCATGGTTCCTGAGGTCGTTGCAACACAATATTTAACTTTTAAAAAGTTTTTAATTAAATTTTCAAATTTTCGAACTAAGAAAATATTATTTCTAAGATTTTCAAAACCATGAGCAAACATAATGCCATTTGATTTCGTAAAAATTTGATTCAAATTTTTTTTTTCTTTTTTCCCTATCAATTCCCAGCCTGGCATATTTATAAATACTTTTTGATAAAATTTTTATAATTTTTCCTAATATCAAATTTAACAGGATTTTGGTCAAATGAATTTTGCATTAAAATAGTTTTTTTATACAGGGTATTTACTTGATTGTGAGTTATTTTAAAATAACTTAATTTTGTAGGTACATTTAACTTTTTAAAAACATTTTTGAAATACATAAGAAAACTTTTTGAACTATTTTTTTTTAAATTTAAGTGTTTAGAAATTAACTTATATTTCGAATATCCATTTTTAATGTTATAATCTACAACATCTAAAATAAAAATACCTCCCCCTATACCATGAGGGACTTTGTAAATTGCACTTAAAGGGTATGACATTGCAGAAGAAATTCCACTTCCAGAATTCATTTGAATAATACCAGATAAATAAGCTGCATAAAGTAAATTTAATCTCTTTTTTAAATTTGGTTTTTTTTTATTTAGGTCTAACACTGAAATCTTAAATAGTCTTAAAACTTCGATAGCCAACAAATCGGTAAACTGATTACTTTTTTTACAGCTAAAACCTTCCACTGCATGTACAAAAGCATCTACAGCTGAACTAATTGCTGCTTTTTTAGGACAAGATACTACATTTTTAGCATCAAGAATTGACAGTTCAGTAAACATATTATTTCCATTGATGCCCATTTTAATTTTTTTTTTTGTGTCGACAAAAGATGCATTATGCGATGCTTCACTTCCTGTTCCCGCTGTTGTTGGAATACAAATACATGGAATGCCAGGCTTTTTAACTTTATCAAAACCTCTAAATTTTATTGGATGACCTTTTTTATTATACAATGCAGCTATAGCTTTTGAATAATCCATGCATGATCCACCACCAAAAGCTACAACTACATCAATTTTCATTTTTCTTACTTTTGATAAATAAAAATTAAGTAAATTGTACGTTGGCTCACTATTGCAATTTATTATCAACTCTTGAAATTTAATCTTTTTAAAGATTTTTTCATATTTATTCCAAATTTTTGAATTAAAAAATCCATTATCTATACAGAAAAGAGCTTTTTTAAAATTTTTTTTTTTTAAAATTTCTTCAAGCTTTTCTGTAATACCATTTTCAATAATTACTCTAGAATTTAAATTTAGAATTTGCATATTTCACTAATTACCCAATAAAAAACTTATATCTTTTTTTAAGGCATCTTTTAGGCCTATAAAGTTAATTTTAAAATTTTTTTTAAGTTTATAATTACTAGAATATGATCTTAAAATTTGTCCCTTTGGAAGTTTTGTTGGAATAATTTTTTTTTTCTCAAAATTAAAATTATACAATTTACAATAAGTTATAATAATTTTTAAAACTTCTATTATTTTTGTTTTTTTTGATGAACCAACATTATAAATTTGAACTTTCTGCCTCTCTTTCCTATAGTTCTTGCTTATTTTGTTTATAATTTTTATCAAATCTGTAATATGAACAAAGTCTCTTATACAGTTGCCTTTATTATGAATATATAGTTTTTTATTTTTTAAAATTGAATTTATCCACAAAGAAATAACGCCAAAATTTTTAACATTGCGTAATATTTTACCATAAATATTGAATAATCTCAAAATAATAAACTTAGTTTTAGTTTTTTTAGAAAAAATTTTTATTTGCCCCTCATTAATTTTCTTACTCATACCATAACTACTCTCAGGTAACAAAATTGTGTTTTCTTTAATTGGTAGTTTTTTAGCATTACCATAAACAGCTGCAGAAGAAGTAAAAATAAATAATTTACAATTTAATTTATCAGATAACAACAATGCATTTGATAAGCTTCTAATATTGATTTCTAAAGTTTCGTTGGGATTATGAATTGATTTATCAACTGATGTTTGAGCAGCAAGATGAATTAAAATATCATATTTATTTTTAATTTTATGAATAATTTTTTTATTTAACATATTAAATTTTAAAAATTTAAAATTTGAATACTTTTTAAGATCATTTATAGATTTTTTGTCACTATTATAAAAGTTATCTATACCTAAGATGACATATTTTTTTTTTAAAAAATATTCAGTCAATTGACTGCCAACATATCCTGCGACACCTGTGATTATGATTTTTTTCATTAAGTTATTGTAATGAAATACTGTATAATATATCAAATTTAAACTAAATTTTTATGAAGCTAACTTACCTAAAATCTTCGACATGTATTATTGAAAATAATGGCATTAAAGTTTTATTTGATCCTTGGCTTACTAATGGTGAATATTACGGCTCGTGGAATCATCTGAGTGTGAAAGATATTGATGATAAGATCTATAAAAATTTAGACTATATTTATATTAGCCATATTCATCCTGACCACTTCTCAAAAAAAACTCTTAAAAAATTTGATAAATCAACAAAAGTTTTGATTCATAAGTTTGCAAAACCTTTTTTAAAAAAATCAATTGAGGCTAATTTCTTTAATGTAATCGAAATTGAACACGGGAAAAAATTTTTTTTTGATAAAGAGTTTTTTATAAAGATATATGCTGCGGATGATTGTAATCCACTTATATGTTCAAAACATTTTGCTTGTGAAATTTCCAAAAACCAACTTGGTTCAAACCAAATTGACACTTTGTGCTTAATTTCTAATTATAAAAAAAATATATTAAACGTTAATGATTGCCCATTCGAAATGTCTAAAACAGTGTTAAAAAAAATTATTAAAAAATACAATAAAATTGATTTATTGTTAGCTGGATATGCGGGTGCAGGTCCTTATCCTCAATGTTTTAGTAATTTAAATAAATCTTCTAAAATTAAAAAAAGTAAAATCAAAAAAATACAATTTTTAAATCAAGCTTCAAATTTTGCAAAACTAATCAATCCAAAGTATTTTATGCCATTTGCTGGAACTTATTATTTAGGAGGAAAACTTACAAAACTAAATAAATTTAGAGGTGTTGCTACAAGATTGGAGGCAAAAAAATTTTTATCTTCTAGGCATAAAAATATAAAATTTTTCATTCTAAAAACTAATGGAGAAATAGATTTAGATTCAAATATTTTATACAAAGAGGAAAATCAAGAAAATGAAAATCTTGATGCGAAAAAAATAAAATTTTTAAATTCAAAAAATTTAGACTATGATAAGATTAAATTTCCTAACGAAAATAAATTATCTAAGTTACTTGAAAAAGCTTATGAGAGATTTATGGATAAGATTATATTAACTGGATATAACAAAGGCACCAAGGTTATTGTTCAATTAAGTTCAAATAGAAACTTCATTATTGATACTAAACAAAAAAAATATTTTTTTTCAAAAAAAAATATTTTCAAAAAAAACTATTTATTGTTAAAAGTTGACAAAAGATTATTGTATAAAATACTACAAGGCCCAATGTATGCACACTGGAATAATGCAGATATTGGCTCACATATTGATTATTATAGAAAACCTGATATATATGAGAAAAAATTATTCTATTGCTTAAACTTTTTTCATGCATGAAAAATATCAGAAAAATATTCGAATCAATCAAAAATAATTTTTTTAGTCTTGAAACTAATTATTTTACAGTTGGTGGTTTAAGAAAAAGTTTAGATTTTTTTTTTAAAAGTGGAAATGTTATAAGTCACATTGTTGATAGAATTAGGTTTCACATATACCCGAAATTTACTTTATCTGCAAAATTTCCGACCCACCTTGAAATTGAAATTGCGAGTAAGTGTCAAATGAGATGTCCAATGTGTTGGACAACATATATGCATGACAGACTCAAAGGAATAATGAGACTAGATCTTTATAAAAAAATTATTGATGAAGCCTCTCAAAAAGGAATTTTTTCAATTAAATTAAGTTGGAGAGGTGAGCCATTATTGAATCCAAACATAATTGAAATGATAAATTATGCAAAAGAAAAAAAAATTAAAAGTGTTGCATTTCTTACTAATGCAGAACTTTTAACAAAAAAAATGACACACAAATTATTATCCACTGATTTAGATTGGATAAGTATTTCAGCTGATGGAGTAGATGAAATATATGACAAAATAAGATTTCCAGCTAAGTTTAACGAAACTCTGGATAGAGTTGCGTTCTTAAAAAATGAAAGAGATAAGTTAAAAAAAAACAAACCACTTATTAGAGTTCAATCCATTGCGTCAGCAATTAAAAAAAATCCAGAGAAATTCTTTAAAAGCTGGAGTGATAAAGTTGATAAAATGAACGTTATTGCAGATCAAATAAGAGACTTTAATGTAAACAGCGAAGAATTAGAATTTGATAAATATTTTATTTGTCCTAAACCTTTTCAAAGATTGGCAATAGCTCATACAGGAAAAGTTCATCAATGTATCGCAGATTACGAGGGTAAAAATATTTTAGGTGATATAAACAAACAAAGTATACAAGAAGTTTGGGATGGGGAAAATAATAGGAAATTAAGAGAAAGTTTCAAAAATCATACTTATTTCAAAATAAATCAAGCATGCAAAGAATGTTCTTATGGGTTGGTTCAAAAAAAAGATAGCATAACTTCAGAAGTAAAAGATATGAATATGAACATCAATTCATATAAAGATGTGCCTAATGTAGTTGAGGATAAGGGCTTACAAATCAAAACTCCAGATCAATTCATTCCAAAAAGTAAGAGAGAGGATTATAAAAAACTCTAGAATTTTTTCTTAGTGCCAATTAAATATTTTATAATTCTTCTATTATCAAATTTTTCTGGAACATCTTGGTAATTGTTCAAATAATTTGAAAATTTTTCAAAATCTTTTTTATAATCAATATCTAATTTTAATTTAGGAAATTTATACTTTTTAGGTGATTTAAGGTAATCGAAATTAAATTTTTTTTTATTTTTCCAAATATAGCTAGTAACATGTTCTTTAAAAAAAAAATTTTTATTTATTTTATTTTTAAATTTTTCAAAATATGTAGATTTTATACATTCTGCGCCTACTCCATCAATATAATTATTGTTTTTATAAGGAATGTGATTGAAACCATAATCTAGCCTTTTTTTTAATGTGAATTTAACTAATTTATCTATTTCATCAGAGTCTATAAATGGATTATCAGCACAAATTCTAACAACATATTTGGGTTTTATTTTTTTTGTAATTTTATGAAATCTATCAAATACATTGTTTTCAGAACCTAAAAAAAATTTTATTTTATTTTTTTTCGCAACCTTTGCTAAAATTGAGTCATTTTTTTTGTTAGTTGTTGCTAAAATAATTTGATTTATATTTTTAGATTTTTTTACTCTTCTTATTACCCACTCTAATATAGAATAATTACCTAGTTTTAAAAGTGCCTTATTTTTAAGTCTTTTTGATCCTGTTCTACTTTGGATAATTGCAATAATATTTTTCAATATAAATCTTTCCAAAAAAGAACTTGATCTGCTTTTTTATTTTTTTTTAGTTTCATTCCATTGATTTTTTTTAAAAATTTTGGCTCTATACCTGTACCAGGTCTTTTAATTGATATATCACTAGTGAATATTTTAGTTCCTTTAATTGTATCTTTGTTAATGACTAATGAACGTCTTGCAAATAATCTACTTTTAATCTCAGTCTTTAGAACAAATTTTTTTTTTTTACCAAAAATTTCAATAATTTTTTTAAATTCATATCTCATAAGCTTTAAATCATTTGTATCAATTGAGTGATAATGGTCATTACCTTTTAGTTTCTTGTTATGAGTAAAATGTTTTTCAATAACTCTAGAACCCAATGAGTATGCGGTTGTAAGTACTCTAAAACTTTTATCAGCTTTTGTGTGATCAGAAAATCCGATGAAGTCTCTTTTAAAATTTTTTCTCATATCTAAGATTGCTCCTAAATTAGCATCTCTATCTCTAGTGGGATAACTTAAAGTGCAATGCATAATTACAATCTTATTACTGTTATTTTTTTTAATTATTCTTATAGCTTCTTTGATTTCCTCAATTTTAGATGCTCCAGTAGAAATGACTATCGGCAATTTAGTTTTAGCCACTTTCTCAATTAATTGATGATTTGTAATATCTGATGACGAAATTTTGAAAAATTTTACAATTTTTTTTAAAAAATCAATACATTCTAAATCAAAAGGAGTGCTAGAAAAATCAATACCAATTTTTTTAGCATACTTTGATAGTTCTATATATTCTCTCTCATTAAATAAATCATATTTTTTAAATAGCTCATATTGAGATTTAGTTTTTTCCTCTTTTTTATCCCAATAAGCATTGCTAAATTTTGATGTTATTTTTTCTGCTTTGTAAGTTTGAAATTTCACGGCATTAGCACCACCTTTTTTAGCTAAAAAAATTTGCTTCTTGGCTAGATCAATATCACATCCATGATTCACGCCTATTTCTGCAATTATATAAGGCTGTATTTCAGATTTATAATATTTAGAGAACATCACTTTTGTTTTTTGTCAGATTATTAGAATGCTTTCTATATCTATAAAGTGGAATAGCTAATCTTAAAATTTTGAATTTATTTTTACTTAACTTTTTTATCAAATCTTTATCTTCATATATTTTTATATTTTCACTATATTTTCCAACTTTTTTTAAGTCATCTATCTTAAATATCACCGCACAACCAATCGGATGTTTTTCACAATTTACTCTTTTTAAAATTTTTTCATTATCATCAACGATATAATAATCGCACATAGCTGCATTAAATTCTTTATTATTTTCAAGAAGAGTGTAGAGAAAATTGATGTATTCTTTATTTACATAATCGTCTGAGTCTAATCTTAGAAAATACTTTCCTTTTGCAATATTTATTGCTTTGTTGAGACTTTTGGCTAAACCTAATTTTTTTTTATTTTTAATAATTTTAATTTCATTTTTAAAAGTTTTTAAAACCAAACTAGTTTTGTCTTGTGAGGCATCGTCTACAACTATGATCTCATAGTTTTCTTTTGGGAACGTTTGATCAACTATAGACCTTAAAGCTCGCCCAACATAACTTGCTCTGTTTCTAGAAGGTATGCAAATAGTAACTAATGTAGCCATTTTTTTTATTTTATTCCTACTAATACCATAAATTTTCTATTTAATGATCCACCTTTAAAAAATAATTTTTTTCCTTTTTTTGTTGCAAGATCTTTGATTACCTTAACTTTGAAACCTTTTTTATTAAATTCTAATTTCATTTTTTTTAATGAAAACTGATTATTATTAACAAAATTACCAGATTCATTTTCACATAGTTTAAATTCCTCTTTTGAACCAAAAAAGTCCTCAAAATTATAATTTTTTTTGAGCATGAAAATACGTTATTCATAAATTTTTTTGGATCATCTACATGTTCTAAGGTTGCCGATATAACAGAACAATCAAACTTTTTATTCATTTTTATTTTTTCGAAATTACATATTTTATAACTTCTTTTCAATTCAGGGAAATATTTCAAACCCAACTTTATAAATTTTTTATCAATGTCAATTCCAAAATATTGGTATTTTTTTTTTCTTTTTTTTATTTCTTTATATAATTGAAAATAACAACATCCAATATCAAGAATATTTTTTACGTCAAATTTATCAATCAATCTCAAAACTTGATTACACCATTTTAAATTTACAGATTTAATTCTAAGATTATAAAGTTTAAAATCTGAAACTTTGGTTTTGGATGTATATGTATGCATTTAATCAAAAATTTATTAATTGTAGTTTTAAATTAAAAAAAACTTTATTAAACTTAATTATACTGTTGACATATAGACAAAAATGAATAAATACTTTACAAGCTGAAATGCATGGTGGGAAACAATGTGAAATCCATTGACTGTTCCTGCAACGGTAAGATGATAAAAATCATATAAGTCCGAGCGCCACCCAGTTAAGTCCGGTGTTGAATGAAGGCCAGGAAAAGTCTAATTCTGCAATTTAAAATTAGCAACGGCATTAAACAACACTTCTATTTATTGGAAGTGAAAAAGGAAAGGTGTCGTATGATTTTAAGAATATTAGTTTTATCATTTCTATTCGTTACTGGAGCAAAAGCGTTAGAAACTTGCAAATGGTACAATGTAAAAGGAATTCCTTGCACAACAATTAGCAAAACATCAAATACCTCATTATACAATTCAGAGGGAATAAATAAAAAAATTTTTACAAAACAACAAATAATTGAGACAGGTGCTACAACGGTAATTGATGTTTTAAAAAAAGTTTCAGGTTTAGATTTTTATCAGTCAGGGCAAAAAGGACAACAAGCAGCTATATTTATGAGAGGTTCTGAGTCTAATCACACTCTTGTATTGCTAAACGGTATCGCAATAAATGACCAATCAGCAACAAATGGATTACATGATTTTGGCCAAGATTTTATACAAACTATTCAACAAGTAGAAGTTTACAAAGGATCAAATGGTGCTCATTTTGGACCAGATGCAATTGGTGGAGCAATTAATTTTATAACTGATATTGATTATATTAATAGTTATTCAGTGAATGGTTTTAGTCCTATAAATAACTCATTAAGCTATAATAAAACAGAGATAACTGATAATGGATGGCATCTTAATTTTAATGGTGCCACAAATCAAAGCAAGACTGATTCTGCCATAGCTAATGGCCACGAGTCAGATGGTGTAAAAAATTATCAAATAAACTTAAATGCAAATAATTGGTTAAGAGATAATCTAAAATTAAAATCTACATTTTATTATAGAGATACTAAATCTGATTATGATAAGTCAGCAACTAAAGAAGAATCTGTGACATCTGACAACAAAATGTATGTTCTACAAGCTGGGCTTGAGAAAGTCGGACAAGATTTTCAAGATGATATAATTTTCCATTATCAAAATTATGATAGAAAATATTATGAACAAGGAAAAAAAGATAAATACTATAGCGAGTCTTTTGTTGCAAAAGCCGAAAGAAAAGCAGTTTTAGACAATAAACTTTCATATGGTTTTGGAGGAGAATATAAATACGACTGGGGGCACTATGAAACAAAGACATTTTCATCACAAACTAGAGGAAATTTAGCTAATCTAGGTATTTTTGCTAATATTGGATACAGATTAAACAAAAATCAATTACTTTCTTTTCATGGTAGAAATGATGATCATAAAGAAACTGGTGGAAACAAAACTTTTAAAGCAAATTTTACCCAAATTTTAGGAAACCTAAAGTTAGGAGCAACTCACTCTACAGGTTTAAAAAATCCTAGTTTATACGAACTCTATGGAAACATAGGTCAAAAAGATATTAAAGCTGAAAAAAGTGAAACTAATGAAATTTTTACAGAATATAATTTTTCCAAAAATATAAGATTTAATTCCACTGCTTATAGGACTAGAATGAAAGATAGAATTAAAATAAATTCATCCTGGAATGCATACGAGAATAAAATACCTGATACAACTCAAGAAGGTCTTGAAAGTGAAATAACTTTTTTAGGTACCGACCAAAGTATTAGTATTATTTCACACTTTGCTAAAAGTAGAACTGCAACTAATGGTCCAAATTCACGTAGGCCAGATTTATCATATGGAGTAGATTATTCAAAAAAAATAAATTCTCAGAAATATGGTCCTTTCGATTTTATCGTAAGTCATAGATTTATTGGTGATCATATTGATTGGACAGGATCGAAAAATGAGTTTGTGAAAAGTGTAGATTTGGTTGATATGTCAATTCGAAAAAGTTGGTATGGTAATCAATTTTCTCTCAATTTCACAAATTTGTTAAATGAACGTTATGAAAAACCTGCAACATATTCACAAGATGGAAGAATGCTTAGTTTTGGTTTTAGAAAAGCATACTAATTTATTCAATTTTATTAAGTAAAGTTTTTTAATTAAACTTGTAAACAACAACTAAACTAATTAAAATGAATTAATGAATTATTTTAAAATTTCAATTGGAATTTTTATTGCCTTAGCAGCTAGTAGATTTATTCCCCATCCTCCTAATTTCACAAGTTTATTAGCGTTAAGTTTTTATGTGCCTGCACTTTTAGGAGTCAGGTATTTACCCGCATTAGTTTTAAGCTTCTTAATTACTGATCTTTTTATTGGTTTTCACAGTGTAACGTTATTTACTTGGGGAAGTGTAATTTTAATTGGATTATGCTCAAAATTTTTTTTATCAAGCATATATACTAGAATTGTTGGATCACTTTTAGGTGCTTTTATGTTTTATTTAATTACCAATTTTGGTGTTTGGTCTATGGGATCTTATGGTTATACTGTAGAAGGAATTATTTTATGCTATACTCTAGCTATACCATTCTTTGCTTATAGTTTAATTTCAACATTTTTATTTTCTGGGATAATTGAAGGTATCGTAAAATTAAATCTGATTAAAATTAGGTTATAAAAAAACCCCTGATAGAAATTTTTATCAAGGGTTTTATTTAAATTATTATAATAATTAAAATTTAAAATTTTTTTCAGTGCATAAATCAAGCCAATTGAGCTATTAGTACTGGTCAGCTGCACGCATTACTGCGCTTCCACATCCAGCCTATCAA
>MDTA01123832.1_pt1 | contig 43650 bp, 47 predicted proteins | sample 811151 | NCBI WGS metagenome assembly MDTA01 (sample SAMN05326648, study PRJNA326480) | marine metagenome | isolation source: seawater | place: Indian Ocean: South | collected 2010
GCATTTCGTCCCATTTGTACCAAAGTTTGTTAGACATTAAAGCTCTTGCTTAGTGTAAAAAGTTATTTATGTAATATAGAAATAAAGTCAAAAAAATAGACTCGGGAGAGCCTATTGAGTGAGCTGGGGGATATTGTAGCCTTATGTGGCTACTAATGTTGCGGCGTCTGTGACTTCTGTTCCACTACAATCTAAGTTATTTGGTCCAACTGTTGATACAGAATATGTATCAGCATCTCTGTCATAGTCACCTGCGATTGTTCTAATTCTATGTTGTAAATCTGTAGCACTTGCACTGTTAGCACATACCACAGTAATTGTACCACTGGCGTCATCAGTAGTATGATAAATCAAAGGATTTATTTCTTTAACAATAGCTTCAACTGCTTCGTCAATAGCATCGTCTTCAGCTCTTAGATCTTGTGCTGTTCCGCCTGTGTTTTTCACTATAATTTTAAAAGCGAATGCTCCTGGACTGTGAACATTACCTGCTGCTGTCAATCCTGATCCATTTACTCTAGTTACTGTTGCCATTTTTTATCCCCTTATATGTCTATTCCTAGCTTTGTTTCTTGGTTACTTAAAAATTGATCTATTTTATCTAAGTTACCTTGAAATTTATTTTGCAAACTTTGGAAGTTCTTTTCCAAGTTATTAAGTGCCTTTTTAGCACCCATCTTATTTAGTATCTGAGCAAATCTACGCTTTAATTCTTCATTATCAATTTCTGTAGGCATTTGTACATCACTGCTTTTGCCTTTAAATGTAGTTAGCTTTTCAAATTCACGTAAACGCATCAGTCCTTTTTTCCCATTTTTTTCAGTTTAGCTTGTTGCTCAGCTGTTCTAGCCTGTTGTTCACTCTTGTATACTTTACCACCAAACTCGTATCCTCTATCAGTCTTTTTATATGTGAACTTTCCGTATGCTTCTTCTAAGTCTTTAGCTAGTTGTGCTTTGTATTTGTTTACTTCTTCATTGTGTATTGCAGGATCTTTAGCACGTAAAGCACCTTTTTCTTTAGGACGGTTCAACCCGCCTGCAATATCTTTATTCATATAATCGTCATCTTTGTATTCTTCATCCGGTGAATTATCCCATTCACCTTCTTCAACTTCATCTTCACCCATTCCACACGAGCCTTGTGGCTTATCCATCATTGGCGGTTCGTCAATCATTTTAATAGTGCTTGCCATAGGTGGCATCATATCTGGTGTTACAGGTCCTGCATCTTGCATACCTGCATTTCTAAGAATAGCAACGAGTTCAGTAACTTCTCCTGCGTTATCACCGCTCATTGAAATATTCATAGAAGCCGCTTCGTTTACTTTTTTAGTCATGTCGTACTCCTTACTTTCTGTATTGTTATCTGCATCTTTGCCAGCATTTTGGTTTGATGCATTTTTGGGTGGCCATTCTTTTGGTTTTCCTGCTCTAATCCAAGCATAGTAATCATCAGTATTTTTGAAAACTCTTGGAAGATCTTTTGGTTCAGCATTATTTGCTGAAGTAGCAGAAGGTACCTTCGAATCATCTGTATTATTTGCATTACTAGTGACGCCTGTAGTTTGTGCTGCCATAATAAAAGTAACATCTTTGCCTGCATATTTCATAGGATTTTTTAACACATCAACCGATACTCCACCCGCTTGTTGTGCTTTAACAAATGATTGTAAATCTTTAAATCCTAATGAAGGCCATATTTTATTCCAATTACCATCAGCAGGCATTTTGACTACTTTTTTTCCGTCACCTAAATTTTTGCCTGTTGAATTTGCATCTGAAGTTGTAGTTGCACTAGAGGGCTCTGTCTTTTGGATTTTATAAATTATGCCTAACATCTTTTTCTCTGTGCCGAAACTTGTTTCAGATTTGATCATAGCCTCTATAGATTTAGCTGTAATTGCTTTGAATTCACTATCAACTTGTGCGTATTGAACCTTATCTTTTATTTTGTCTAATGATTTATATATCAAATCTTCGTCAGTCATCCATATTCCATAATCTGCCGCTTTTGCAAGATCTTTTGCAATACTTTTAGCATCAAATGTTTTACTTTTTTCTACGTCCTTTTTTAAATTATCTACTTGTTGTTCTGACGCACCCCCATCATCTTTTTTATCAGTTGGCTTTGTATCTTTGGCAGTTGTTGCATTAGTGATTAGGTTAGCTAAATCTCCATCTCTCCAACTCTTTAACATTCTAGTTGCTCTATCTAGATCTTTTTTCTTAACAAGTGGATATGTCTTAAAAATATTTGTCTCTGAACTTCCAGGAACTTTAGAATTAGTTACCAATACTTGTATCATTTTGTTTATGTCACTTTGAAGTTTTACAAGTCCGTCCATGTCCATTTTATCTGATTCTATTTTAGCTTCTATTGCATCTAACATGTCATCCATTTCTTCTGTAGCATTTAAGCCTAAACCTATACCTTTATAGAATTCTGTTTGATCTTCACTGAAATTGCCTGTATACTGTGTGTCGTATTGTTGATCAGCTTCTTTACCTGCTTCTTGATCTGAACTTGTTTTTTCTTCTTCTCCTGAAGGTCCTTTTCTTGGGTCACCTTTTTTAGTCTTAACTCCTATACTATCTAAGTAATCCTTTACTAGTGTATGATCGCTGTCGCCAGGTGCATATGCAATTCTTGTTTGATGTTTTTTACTTGATTTACTTATGAATATAGTATCGCCATTTCCTGTATATATATTAATGAAGTAATCTTTTGTTTTTCTTAAACCTAATTTTTCCTGTAAATCTTTTGGCATAGGTACAAACCAACCGTCTATTATTTCAGCAGTTTCTGTACTATCATCGTCAGAATCATCACCTACCTTGCTTTCTTCTCCACTTGCATCTGCATCTTGGCCAGCTTGTTGATCTGAACTTGTTTGGTTGTCATCAGCTGATTTTCTAATAACTTGGCTTATTAAATCTTTGACTGATTTCGGTAATGCTATTTGATATTCTGGATCATCAAATTTAGCTTTATGCTTTTTCATTAAATCGTCGTATTCTTTTTGCTCTGCATTAGTCAATGCTTCTAGCAAATTGCCGCCTTCTAGTATTGATATGACATAGCGGAAATCGTTTGATTCTTTTTTAATTTTTTTACTTAATTCTGCTAGACGTTTTAAATCGTCATAAAATGTAATAATGCCAGGCACGTTACCCATTTTAATTATAGCATCGATTGTTTTAGGTCCTGCATCGCCATCTTGCTTTTCACCAAGCATTTCTTGTATACGCTTGACAGCATCTACAGTACCTTTACTGTACTTGCCGTCTACAGTCATTCCGATGCCCATTTCTTTTAATCTAGTTTGTAATTCTTTAATTGCTTCTACTTCATCTGGATCATTTGCAAGTCCACCTTTACCACTTTTAGCAAATTTCTGTAATGCTCCGGATACCATCTTGTCTTTGTCTTTAGCGTCTTTAGATTTTTTATCATCTCCTGTTGCAACTCCCATCATGGCAGCAATGTCTGGTGTTGGATCTTCTTTACCTACTGCCGCGGCATTTCGTGCGTAAGACTTATCGTGTTTGACAAGTAATCTTTTAATTTCTCTTTTTAAACTGTTAGTGTAAATTGCATCTTTACCAAGTGCTTTTTTAAAACCTTGTAATATAAAATCAAATTCTTTTTGTTCTTCGTTGCTTAAAGTAGCTTCATTCAAAACATTATATAAATCACCAAATACAGATTTAAATTTACTTGAATAAATTTCTGGATCTCCTTCTGGTTTAGCCATTTTCTTTTCTAATTCTTTGATACGTCTAATATATTTCATTGCATTATTATCAGTAATGTTAGGAATAGAAAGTTCTTTACTTGGTTTTTCTTCTTTATTAGAATCAGATTTTTTATCTGCGTCGGCGGCTTTTGCAAATTTAAGTGGTATATCCATTTTTTTAGCAATACGACCTGGCAGTAATCCTATATTATTCTGTGCTTCAGCTGATCCTTTACTGCCCGAACCGGCACTTTTATATCTACCAAATTCGTCTTTTTTGACCATAACAAAGCCACCAGTGTTTTGATACATACCTTTTAGCTTGTATTTTTCTGCAACTTTACCAAAATATTGTCGTTCAATAAAGTCGTCACTAATTGCAAATCTCTTTAGTCTATTGAATTCATCATTGAGTGCAAGTGCTTTGTCAAAGCCTTTGTTTAGAACTGCATCTCTATCTACCATTCCATTTTTTGCATCTGGTAACGCATCTACTATTGCGTCTATCTCTTTGTCTAAACTAGCTTCATTAAGCTGAGTGCGTTCTACAATTTGGATCAGGTCACGCATTTTAACTTCCTATGATACTTTTAGCGTTTTCTTTGTCGCCTATATCTTTTGATTCACCTGGTTTTAGGCCATCTATAGGATCTATTTCTCTATCTTTTCTAGCAGTTTCAAGTTCTTTAAGCAAGTCCATAATTCTGTTACCACCTACTTTATCCTGACTATCTGGATCTGCTTGTTCCATTTCTGGTGTATTTAATTTTGCTTCGTAGGGCTTATCATCTTTTTCTTGTTGATATTCTTCTACTGGATCATATTCACCTCTTACAATTATTCTTTCATGACTGCAAGGTATGTGATCACTAAGATATTTTTCTAACACATGACTAGTAATTGGATATTTTATTTCAACATCAAAATGTGTTACTTCCATATTCTGTAATTGCGGGAAATCCATTGGTTTTTCTGAAATTGGACCTGTCTTAACTTTGTTAAACTTAATGATTTCGTATTTGTTAAGTGCAGTCTCCATTTTATCTTCACAGTTTTCTGGTAGTTCACCAGCTACTCTTACTATGAATTTATAAGTTTTTTCTGATTCTGTTAAATATTCTTTAAATGTTTTCATGATACTGATCCTATATTATCTATTTATCCATATTCTTAAGTTTTTCTAGTAGACTATTGCGATCTGTCACTACATATCCTTCACCCTGCACAATATCTCCCTCTGGTCCACCGTCTTTGTCTAACTTTTCTTTTTTAAGTTGTAGCTCTATCATTTTAAGTTTTTTGTCAACTTTTGCTACTTTGGCATCCAAAGATGTCTTAAGCATTCCTCCAGCCACTTCAAATACTCGCCCACTGTATCTACTCTCCACATTCATACCAAGATCCATTAGATCTTCATATGCTGTCATTGCTTTATCCGCAACTTCATTAAGTTCTTTATCTGCCATTTCTCCTAGGCCTTTTACGGCAGGCAAAGCACTTGCAATTTTATCAAACTCTGCTATATCTCTTACTGTTTCTTCTTGCGTTTGGACAGCAGTGTCTTGTTTTTCTTTTTTACTTTCTTCTACGATTTGTTTAGAATCTGGTAAATTTAGTAAATCTTCTAGTTTTTTAGTCATAGGTTTTCCAATATATACTGTGTTAATTATTTAGTGTAGATAAAGGATCTGATTGCCATTCTTGTTTGTTTATAATAACATACCATGCTCTAAATGGTTTTTTAGTAAGATTTTCTTTTGCAGGATTCCATAAATATTTCCGCATCCACATAGGATATCCTTTACCAGATCCAGCATTGTTAGTCTTAATAAAGACTTGGTTAACATATTGAAAAACGTCATTAAAGAAAAATTCCCAATTAAATAACTCTCCTGGCTTTAAAGCTTCTCTATCAAATTCAGTGCGTGTTGCAATAAACAAATCATACTTTCCAGGAAATTTCATATGCTCATTATTGTTTATATACAATTCGTGGACTTTTAAATTTATAACATCACAGCATTTTTTAAAAATTGGTCCTGTAGTTTCTTCATCAATATCAGTGCCTTCGACAGAAATTCCCTTTTTTTGAAGCAGGTATGGAAGCATGCCTACTCCGGTTCCTATATCTATTGCTGTTTTAACATTTGTTAAGTTACATTTTTCTAAGACATATTTCTTTTCTTCGAAGTAGTAATCCCATTTCCTTATATATTTTATTCCCCTGTCGTTTTTATTTTTTCCTTTTATAATATTAAATAATGTATTTTTATATTCTTGTTCACTAAGCATTATCTTTGTCCTGTATGAAATATTTCATTTTCTGTTATGACTCTGAATTTAATTTTATTTTGTTTACACCATTTATACGCCGCTTCCCATTTTGCTTGGTTAACAATATAGCTTGCTTTATTATGGTTACTACGTCCTATCTTTTCTTTTATAGCTTGATTTGCAGGTTTTACTTCTATTAATTCTGCAAGTGTTTTTCCATTTCTATCTGTATATGCTATAAAAAAATCAGGTACATACACAGTATGCTTTCCTGTAAGAGGATTACGATAAGGAATTTTAAACGCTTCACTTGCCCATTGACTAACATTAGGATGTTCGTCACAAAATCTCATAAAAGCAAATTCCCAACTACTTCTATAGGTAGGTGTTTTTCTTCCAGAATATTTTTGGGGATTTTTCAGTGTGTATTTGCCTTGTGCAAACCTAGCCATTTTAGACCACTACATTTCTTCGTTCACCATATTCAAATGTGGGACTAATTTTAAATCCGATAGTTGATGATTTATTACGTTGAAAATTTAATACTTGTGCCACTACCTTACTTAGTTGTACTTCGCTTAATCCTTTTAAAGTATCTACTAACTCAAATACATTAACATTATCTATTTTTGCTTGTGTTAATAATGCTTGTCCTACAGATGCGGCGGCTACTTTATCAAAATTTCTTTTAGAAAAAAAACCTACCACTGCGTCATAATCATTTGCAGATACTTGTATAGGCTTAGTAAAATAATTATCAAAAAATTCAACTACACGTTGTTCCGATTTTTTATCTTTGGGTGGTAAACTTGTTTGTATTGAAGTCATTTTATCTCCTATTTAGGGAATATAGTGTTTGCAACACCGCTAACATCTGATCCGCCTATTCCTCCTATAGTGTCTTTCAATAAATTAAATCCTCCGGCCCTAGCACCTTCTGATGTTAACCCTCTGACATTTCCTATTAGATTCGCTGCCGCTAGGCCAGCCGCTAACGGACTACTAAATCCTTTTCCTGTTCTCGCATAATCAAATAAATCGACTCCTGCACTTAGTATTCCTCCCAGTCCAACATTTCCGCCTCCTGCTAATGTAATAGGACTTGGACTTGTATCATAATGAGCACTATCACCAAATCCTTTTGGATCTCCGTTAGCTCCTGCTGTTACAGGACCTCTATCATAAAATACTGCTTCATATTTTACTGTGATCTGGTTTGACATAGTAGAAGCACCATCTGAATAATCTACATTATCATGACCCCAGGACTCAATTATTGGATTTACTAAAGTATATGTTGTATATTCGTGTCTGCTCATTTGACTAAGTTGAATATTAGTAAAAAACGGATCTGTGCTATCGTTATCTAAACCATATCTAAAACTATTTAATTCAGGTCCGGCATATGTATTGTCTCCAGGTGTGGAGGAAGCTTCTCCTGCAGAAGAAAATGTTTTTTTGTATGCTCCTGGATAGACACCGTATTTTCCGTCCCTAAAGTAATATCTATAATATGCTTCTAACATTGCTGTTGTTATTCCTAAATTATCGTCATGAAATGTTATAGTCACAGGTTCGTAACCTATACTTGTTTGTACATGTTTTACTCTATTATATTTTTTTCTTGTATCTATTACAGCTGAATATTTAGGCAAATCGGCACTTTTTACTAAAAGTCCTGCTTCTAATTTATGTCTTTGTTCAAATTTAGGAAATGTTGCAAGGGCTCTAGGACCAAATGTAAATGCTGTATGGAAAAGAAATTTAGCTTTAGGTGCTAATCTAAATGAATCATCAACAAAGGTTCTTGAAGCATGTCTAAAATCTGCAAGATTACCCTTAGGATTCAATGCTCCTGATGCTAAATTATCTAAAAATCCATTAAACTTTGGCAAAATTATCTCCTGTATAATATTTATCTAAACTAATTAAGTGAGTATATAAAGAGATTAGCAACCTTCGCCAACTGCTTCTATATCTAGATCTATATTATCTTTTGCCATAGATTTTATTTCAAGTACATTAAAATTGGGATCTTCAACAAAGAATGTTTCTTGCTGATAATCAGTTCCTTCAAACCTAATATAAGGCGTATCTAAAAAACCACCGTTTTCTAACACAGTTTTCTTAACTATGTTAAAATCATCATAGGATAAGTGTATACCAAAATGAGGCACACATACCTCCCCCATATCTACACTATGTCTTTCTCTCTCAGGACCTTTACCTTGTCTAGGTTTTGATTCATGCAAAGTTAACTCATTACCCCAAAAATCTATATCTTGCCACTTTCCTTCTTCCGCCATATCTAATTTACACCCTAGTACTTTTTGATACCAAGGCACTGTTATTGACAGGTCGCCACCTTCGACTGCCAGATGAAATCTATTACTCAATGGAATCTCCTTCTTGCTACTAAAGGTATTTAGTTTTGGTCAAATAAAAAGGGCCATTGAAAGCCCTTTTTATAAAAAAGTAGATTAGGAAAATAAGTTAGTTTAATTAGGCTCCAGCGCCTGTTACAAGTGTATTCACTGTTCTTCCTATAGCAGTACCAATTCCAGTACCTTGTGGTGTTTGAACAGCATTGTCATAACGTATGTTAAGAGTTACAGTTACTGGTTCAGTACCTGCAGAGTAAGCTAACTGATTGTAGTTTGCACTTTCTACGTAACATCCGTATAATTCAAATGTTTCAAGCACAGTAGGTGTATTTGCACCATTACCACCGTCAAGGATTTCAATTCTAGTTGCAAATTTATAATCCAATCCAGAAGCGGCACTTGACTGTTCGTAGAAATCAAATTGTTTCTGTAGTTGCTCACCAACAAGTTTTTGAACATTGTTGTTTACATCTTCTCTTAAGTTAATTGTAATTGGTTCCCAAGTGTGTTTACCTGCTAGGTATACTCTTGAGTTGTAAATATCGATCGTCATTTGATCAAAACTTACGTTTGGTCTACTTACATCTACAACTTGTTTTGTTAATTCTGTAGTTGGTGTAGTTACTCCAAAATTCTCCAAACTTACCCTAAAACGGTATTGGAGTTTTGGCATTAACAAGCCCTGATTGCTTGCGGAATCTCCGCTTGCTAAAGGGACTGTCATTTTTGATAGTGTTGAAATTGCCATTATATTGCTCCTAATCTAATATTATTTATCATAATTACAGTCCTGCTATTTCTCCAGTATTTTTAAGCCTTAGTGGAATGTAAATAAATTCAACTGCTTTCACTGGTTCAACAGCTATATCTAAATATAGTTCGTTTCTGTCAATTCTTGCAGGTGTATTATTTGACTCATCACATACTACTAAGAAATCAAAAAGTGCTCTCTGACCTACTAGTTCTAACAGTAGACTTTCTGCGGCTTGTTTTATTTCATCTCTTGTAATCTTATCATTTGGTTCAAACAAGTAAGGTTTTGCTAATACATTAAGTTGACTTCTAAGGAAAATAACCAGTCTTGCAACATTAATTCTATCCAAAGAACTTGCAGTTAACTGTCTAGTTTTTTGTCCAAAATTAACTAATCCTGCTCCTGTAATAAATGTAATAGGATTAACATTATTTGCATATAAAGTATCTCTCAAACCTTCGTTTAGTGCAACTGATTTAAATTCACCTTCAGCTGTAATAAATCCTGTTGAACTTGCATTTGTAATTCCGCCACGTCTTGTGCCTGCAGGTGCAAACCATGGAAAAGAGACTTGGTCACTTAACGCAATAGTTCTCATCATCATATGACTCGGTGGTACAACAACATTGTTTCCAAAGTTATCACTTGTAAATCCTGCTGGATAAAATACTGCTAAGTTTGGATCTGCTGTAACTAATCCGTTATCATTATCTTCAACTGCGTTATTAGTATTAGTTGCCCAGTTGTTGATGTCTGTTGCATTTGCTTTTAACCTAAACGGAGAATCACCTACTATAAACGCAGTTAGTCCTCTGTCAAAGTTTAGAGATTTCATTTCTCCTATTAATTCAGGATATCCAGGACATGCCATCATGTTAAATATTCTAGACTCATCATCTCTAATATCTTCATTACTATTGACTAAAGCCTGTAATGCCTGAACAACAACTTTTCTTTGAGCTTTTCTGCCAAAAGAACCAGATCCATCTGCTTGGTTAGCTGACTCAGTTACCCAACGATTAGCATGATAAGCTGCCATGCTTTGATCATTGTATCTAGTGTTACTAGATGCAGTGCTTATATAGTTTCGTCTGTATTTTTTGACATTAAATCCACTTCTTCTAGTGTTAAAAAGAAGCATTCCTTTTGGATATAGTGCAGGATCTGGCGCATCTGGATCCATAAAATCACTAGCTAATAGATCTGCAATATCTCCTGCTTTATCACTATTTGCTCCTGCTGTATTGTATCTAGCATCGGCAAACAAAATACCTTCTTCTGTAGTTTGATCACCAGTATCCATTATAAACCATCTATTAGCAACAGGTAAATCTGTCCTATTGCTGTTATGCTTATAAATTTTTGGATAATTTTCTAAATCTGAAGTGTTAATCCAAAGATCGCCTGTGACTAGTGCTGTGCCATCGCTTTGTAATGTTGGTGCTGTTGCACTCACAATAGGTCCTGCAGGATCAGTCTGCTTTGTACTATCTGCATTATAAAAAGGACTTGCAGTAGAACTTTCTCCACTTGATCCATCATATAGATAACCTACAAATTCACTTCCATTATGAACAAGGATATCAGCTTCGTCTACAGTAGAATTATACCAAAGTGTACCTTCTGCTGTTGTTGCTGTTACTTCATTATCACTTGCTGTATAACTTAATACTTTCCAAAGTGTTGCTTGTAACTGTTTTGGATCTGTAGAGCTATCTGTGCCCTGAACAAACATTAAATTAGGTGTACCTGAAGTTGCATCAACAAAAGGTGTATAACCTACTGCTGTCAAAACTCCATCTGTATCTACAAATTTTATATCGCCTCCTAATGCATGTGAAATTGTAACTTTATTTTGTGCATTTACAGTTGCAGATACATTTTCAATACCTGCATCATTTATAGCAGAAGCTAATACAGTTGCATCACTTACTGCACCTGTGTATATGCCTGAAACAGTTTTTGCTACACTGTAAGATGCAGTGGCATTATCTGTTGCTTGTACTGTGAAAGATTTTGTTCCTGCTGGAACTGATCCGGATATAACTTTTGCTGATACAATAGTTGTTGGTGCAACACCGTTTCTTCTATAAATTTTAAAAGTTGCTAATGGTCTTGCATCTCCTGCAACATTACTTAACACATACAAATCACCTGCTAGTAGATTTGCTCCACCGCCTGTTTTATCCATGTCATAAATGGCGTTTGCATTTGAAGAGTAAATGTTAGGATTAAGTGTTTCCCATAGTTTCGTGCTATCATTCCATTTTTTTACAGAATACTTTGCACCTAAGTTTGGTGTTGTAGTTTTAATCCACACACTACCAGTAGGTCTCGCATATGTATCTGTAGACTTATATTCTGGAATATTTGTATGTTTTGCAATAGTTAATGCTGGCGGATAATATGTACCTGCGGCTATTCCTAACTCTGAAAGTCTAGTTGCATCACCACCTATTAATATATCACCACCTAATGTTGAATCATTAGATGCACTACCTGTACCATCACTATAAATTTCTAACTTACCGTCAACAGCATCAGCAGTAACACCAGTAATTAATAATCCATTAATGGTTGTTGCTACATCTGATACAGTATCTGATGAATTTACAGTAACACTAGTACCGTTAATACTAATATCTGCAGTGCCTGCAAAGGTTGGATTTGCATTTGAACCTTTTATAGTTGGCCAACTTTTTGCCCACGGATCGCTTCCAACTAGTACCCAAGTTCCTGATTTATTTCTATAGAATATTCTATTAAGTGTTGTTGTAGCAACAACGGCATATTCTCCAACAGATCCTACAGTGCTGGCAGGTATAGTTCCGCTGAATCCGTTTGTGCCTAATGATCCTGTATTAACAGTTTGTGTTTCATCTGTAATAACAATTGGAACTTTGTTTGAAAAAACTTGTCCTTTGTTTAACACAGAATCTCCATTCCATTGTTGTATACCCCAAAGTGTATTTTTGGTATCTAACCAATAAGTTCCGTCTTGGGGTGTTGCGGCAGGTGCATTAACAGATGCTTCTAATTGTCCTAAGTCAATATCTGCTCTTACAACATATGCTCTGTTTGCAATACCTAAATATGAGTATGCCGCTTGCAATCCATATTCATTCAATTCACTTCCGTGAATTGGATTATTGGTAGTATCTGTTTTAAAGATTGGATCGCCAAATGTATCTACTAAATCTCTTTGTGAAGTTAATAAGTACGGATTACCTGCTAGTGCTGTAGTCGTACCCGGTGCTGTTCCTGTGCATGCACCATTCTTTTTGTTAGCTGCCGTAGCAACAAATATCATTGGTAAAGTACCTGGCTCCGCTGGGGTGTAGAAACTTTCATCTACAACGCTTACCTGTACTCCCGGTGAAACTAATCCTGCCATGTTATTTCTCCTATCGTGGACGTATTCATTCTAATAGTATTTAGCAAAATTATCTTAAAACTATGGTTCAAATGTTATAAAAAAGGGACCATAAAGGTATGGTAAATATAATATGAGACCGTTATGTAAATGTGGACAAAATCCTGCCGCTGTAAATTATAAAAAAGGTAATAGAACTTACTATAGAAAATTATGTGAACGGTGTTTGCGTAATGGACTTAATCATGGTGTTCCTAAATGGAAACAAATAGGTTATGAAAAGAAAAGTAGTTGTGAAAAATGCGGATACAAAAGCAAGTATTCTCAACAATTTAATGTATTCCATATAGATGGTAATTTAACTAATTGCCATTTCAGAAACCTAAAAACAATTTGTGCGAATTGTCAAAGGATATTACACACAGAAGGTATTAAGTGGAAACAAGGAGATCTTTCACCTGACTTTTAAGCATATCAATTGTGGAGTCGTTTGAAACGATATAATCCATTTGAACATTTGCCCACGCCCATTCGGATTTATGGACGTCTTCTGGAATTTGTCCTAAATCTTTATAAAGCCTGAACCATAATGGATCAGGGCCTCTTCTTACTTGGCAAATTCTACCGCCTAAAGACCTAATCATTTTTGCTTCATTTTCAAATCTAACATCTGGTATAACATAGTTTTGTTTTGTATCTTTAAGTAAATACTGTTTTACTAAACTTACCCAAATACCATCATAAAAACCATTACGCATACAATCAGTACCAAATAGTTGAAGGATAAGGCGCGGTGTAATTTCTTCACCAGTTTCTTGTGTCCAAAATTGATCTTTTTGTTCTCGCCATTTTCTTGATTCATCTGTATCTCCTTCTAGCATTTGTCTATCCCAGCCAAATACTGCACTAACACCATCTTTTAATTTATCAGCAAATGAAACTTTTTTATAATTATGTTCGTCTACTAGTATATCAGCTACAGAACCTTTTCCTGATCCAATCAGTCCACAGATACCAATTATCATATGAATTTCCTTAAGTTATACATGCATTATATAGAATTTTTTATGTTTTGTCAAGTAATAAATTTTGCAAATAGTAACATTGCTGTGCCGGTTATTGCGGCACTTGATAATATTGCAATCCAAAAACCTAATGAATATATAGATACAAATATAGGAAAAAATATAAGACTAATTAAAACAAAATATACTGTTTGAAAACTAAATGTTTTAAGTGTTTGAAAATCAACTCCACTGTAATACATAATAATTAATGTAATGAAAGTAACAATAGGAATACCCATAATAAAAGCTCCTATTGTAGGTTGTTTTTGGGCTATTGTGCTAACAACGCCAATTATTAATCCGCCTACTATAGATTTTATAATAATATCTAATAACATTAACCAATTGTGAACCCGTAGCCTACGCCCCCAGGTACTGCTGTAGATACCTCTGCTTCAAGTTTTTCCATTTCCTGTGCCGCTTCATTTTTAAGAGTATCACCGTTAAGTTGTCCTCCACCTTGTGGCCCTGCAATAGTTGCAAATTTACTTCTTGCTTCTCCTAGCATGTATTTACATGTTGCTACTGTATAATCCTTAATCCATTGTATTGCTAGATAATCACTTAGTAATTGTTCGTCTGATCTATAATTATAAACATACAATAAAAGATCTTCTTCTGCCCTTGGTCTTTGTAAAAGTGTCAAAACTTTAGTAGTTGTATTCCATTTGAATTCTATAAAAGATCCAAACATTCTTCCGACTAGTTCTTGGTATTGAGAAAAGTAATCATAAGTTGCTAATCCGCCCATGTTTGAACTGGCCAGCAAATAGGTATTTGTATACGCTAAATTAAATGGCTCGAAAAGCGTACCTCCACCACCACCTCCTGATCTAGATCCAATAGATCTTCTAAATAATCTACGAACCTCTATTACTTCATTTGGTAGAGTATAAGCATTTTGATCGATAACAGTTGGCATAAACATATATGATTCTTCCACGCTGTTATCTGATCTTTGACGAAATCTTGTTAGTGCTTTTTTAAGGGCTGTTTCATAGTGATCTGGATCAAGTTCCACATCAACCATACCACCGCCCAACATATTAAACACATAATCGAATATTTCTTGCTTCTTTGTCTTTAATTCTGCCATAAGTGTTTCTCCATAGTATTTATCGTTCGATAAATATGTATATGCCAAGACTATCTTTATATAAACCGGAAAAGGGCAAAGATTATGAATTTATAGACAACCGAGTCTATGAGATGTTTACTGTCGGCGGAACAGACGTAAATGTACACAAATATCTAGGCCCAAAAGAAATAGACAAAAGTAAAGCAACAGCAGATGTTCCCAAATATGATGTAATAGCTGAAACAAACATACAAGATTTGCTGTTTTTAGAAAATAGAGACAGAAAATATGATCCAGATATCTATACTATGAGAGGTATATATAATGTTCAAGATATTGATTTTAATTTATCACAATTTGGATTGTTTCTAAGTAATGATACCTTGTTTATGACAATGCACATAAATTCAACAGTAAAAACTCTGGGCAGGAAAATAATGTCAGGTGATGTTATAGAAATACCACATTTACGTGATGAGTATGCATTCGGCGATTTTGAAACTGCGATGAAAAGATTTTATGTAGTTGAAGAAGTTACTAGAGCATCCGAAGGATATAGTCCTACATGGTATCCGCATTTATATAGAATCAAGTTAAAACAAATTATGGACAGTCAAGAATATAAAGATATATTTGACAGACCTGTCAACGAAGAAGTGCCAGGTGGAGATACATTACGTGATTTACTGTCTAATTATAATAAACAGATAGAAATTAATGATGCAGTGGTAAAACAAGCTGAAGCAGACACTGCAAAATCTGGTTATGATACAACAAATTTATTTACTTTAGAAGTCAATAAAGATGGTAAGGTTGATATTGTTACTACAGATTCAAACACATTAGATGCTAGTACAGCAAATGAACTTGCAGATAGAGTAATGCAAACTCCTAAAAGAGAGGGATATGATGGATACTTGTTAGGAGACGGCATAGCTCCTAACGGTGAAAGTTTTGGACATGGTATAGGTTTTCCACAAGGACAAATTGAGGGAGACTATTTCTTAAGGACAGATATGTTACCTAACAGATTATTTAGATACGACGGTAGAAGATGGGTCAAAATAGAAGATTCCGTACGTATGGATATGACCCAAAGCAGTACAAGAAATACACAAAAAACAGGATTTATTAATAATTCTAAAACTGATACAATCGGAGGTGAAGTTACTGAACAAAGACAAAGTTTAAGTAAAGCACTGAGACCAAGGGCAGATAACGAATAATGCAACACTTTTATGATGGACAAATAAGACGCTATATTACACAAATTGTAAGATTGTTATCTAATTTTTCTTACAAAGATAGTCAAGACAAACTTGTTAAAATTCCTGTCATGTACGGTGATATGACTAGACAAGTTGCTTCTATTATAAATGATAATTCAGAAAATAAAATTCCAAGTGCTCCACGAATGGCAGTTTATATTACAGGATTAGAATTAGATCAAGCAAGACTAGCAGATAGTAGCTATGTAAGTAAACTGAACATTAGAGAACGTGCATATGACGAAGAAGGTAAAGAGTATCTCAATACACAAGGAAAAAACTACACTGTAGAAAGATTGATGCCAACTCCTTATAATTTAAGTGTAAATGTTGATGTATGGAGTACTAACACCGATCAAAAATTACAAATTTTAGAACAAATTTTAATGCTTTTTAATCCAAGTTTAGAAATTCAAACTACAGATAATTATGTTGACTGGACAAGTTTAAGTGTTGTAAATTTAACAAGCACTAATTTTAGTAGTAGAACAATACCTATGGGGACTGAAACAGAAATTGATGTTGCTACACTAGGATTTACTACACCAATTTATATAAGTCCTCCAACAAAAGTAAAACGTTTAGGTGTTGTAACAAATATTGTTACAAGTATTTTTGACGAAAGTAGTGGTAATATAAATCTTGAACTTAGTGCACCGCAACTATTAGCTTTTGCAGATACAAGTAGACCAGAAGCCGCAGGAAAAACAAGAGTAAAAATTGATAAAGATGGTAATGTAGTTAACGAATTTGGTGCTATGGAAACAACTAAACAAGGTGTATCTATACATAATAGCACAACTTATCATAATTATGATTTATTAGTTTTAAATAACACACTTAAATTAATTGATAACGGAATAGCAGGAAGACGTAGCTGGCCTGAATATCTTAATGCAATAGGAGGTGAGGGTATATTTCAGTCTGGTATTACAGAAGTAAGATTAAAACGTTCAGATTTACCAAATGAAATAGTAGGATATATTGCACTTACAACTTTAGATGATTACACAATTACCGTAAATTGGGATAATGATACTTTACCAACAGATACAATTCTTACAGGACTAACTGGAGAAAACAGTAAAATTAATTTTATCATAGATCCACTTAAAACAAATCCTGTAAATTTAAAACAAGTAGGAATAAAAATACTTTTATTAGAAGAATCCATAGGAGATAAAGATAATGAAGATGGAGCAGATGCTTGGAAAAATGCAGACGGATCTGACTTCGTTGCCGGTGCAAATGATATTGTTGAATGGACCGGAACCAAATGGAACATAGTGTTTGACTCAAGTGAAAACACAGAAAAAACCATATATACTACTAATCTTAACACAGGAATACAATATAAGTGGATAAATGGCGAATGGTTGTTAGCGTTTGAAGGTGAATATCCACATGGCACTTGGCGTTTGAAGTTTTAAGATAATTAATTACATGCAAAAGATAGTATGTAGTGGTGCTTTGCTCTACGCTAGAACCACAAAAAAATTTTTATTCTTACATAGGACACAAGGCAAACAGAATCGATTATGGGGTCTGGTTGGCGGAACAAATGAAGATAAAGAAACTCCGTGGAATGCATTAAAAAGAGAAATAAGTGAAGAGATAGGTGACGTAGATATTAAGAAATCTATTCCTTTAGAAACTTTTATAAGCAACGATAACAAGTTTTCTTTTCATACTTATCTATGCATAGTGCAAGAAGAATTTATTCCAAAATTAAATATTGAACACGACGGATATGCATGGACTTCTTTTGGTTCTTGGCCCAAACCTTTGCACCACGGTTTACGTAATACATTAAATAGTAAAACAAATTTAACAAAATTAGAAACAGTTTTTAAACTAGTGGAATTTATAGAATGAAATTAACTGATAAAGGTGTAGTCAAACAAGATTGGGGTTACGAACTTTTGTGGGCACCAGCTGATACGTACAGTGGTAAAATTTTAGTGTTTGAAAGAATTCATGCTAAAACGCCAATGCAGATGCACAAATTAAAAAATAAGACACTTTTTGTAAATAACGGAAAATTTAAAGTTAGATGGATTAATACAAACGATGCAGAGGTTTTTGAAACTGAAATACCAGAAGGGCACACTTTCGAAATCAAAGCAATGGTTCCGCATCAAATTATTAATTTAACACAATCAGGAAGTATAACTGAAGTAGGTGATAAAGAGACTGAAAAAGATACTTATATATTAGTAAAAGCAGACAATGTAGGAAACAATGTTACCGGAACTTAAAAATTCAGAAGTTGTAAGCAAAAGTTTACAAGATTACAAACACAAAAGTACATTTATTACAAATCAAGATGTTCAAAAAGAATTAAATAATTTAATTTTATCACTTGAAGAACAAGTAAGAGATTTAGAACAAGCCCATCGTATACGTACAGCAGGAAGTTTAAAGCCTAGTCTTTTTACAGCTAATAGACAGAATATTCATAATACAAGAAAACGTATTATTAGTATTTTTAAAGAAAATAATATTCCTATATAGTTGATATTTGTTTAATATTAATCGTGCCATTCATAGGACCGTGGCTTGTACACTGGTATTGATAATTGCCCGAAATACCTTGGGGTATCTGCCAGTATAAAACTCCACCTGTTCTAGCATTTGCACTAGACCCTGTAGTGACAGTGCCTGTTGTAGTAACATGTACTAATCCTGTATCGTATGATGATCCGCCTGTATCCTGTATTTGAAAAGGATGACTAGATGAAACTCCTTGTAAATTAAAAGCAATAGTGGTTCCAGAAATAGCATATATAGTAGGATTATCAGTTGCGCCATAGTGGCTTGTAAATCTGTATGATGATGCTGAATTATTTGTTACAGTTAACATCACAATAGCTGGCATATATATTTCTGCAACATTTAGTCCCGCCGCAGTAGCGTCAGTTGTACCTGAAAAAGTACTAGATCCTCCGCCACCTGATGCAGTAGAATTGATTGTAATAGAATCATTTGTTGCATTAGTAGTTAAGGTTATATTGCTACCTGCAATAAATGTTAGTGTATCGTTTGTGTTATCTGCTGACACTGTAGATTGCCCGTCAACTGCAATATTGCCAAATAAATTTTGTGAACCACCGCCGCCTCCTAGATCCTCATGATTAGCAAGCCTTACCCAAGCACCAGCATGAGCAAAATATGCCGCACCAGTTGCATGAACATGTGCAAACATACCGTGATATGTAGTTGCAGATGGCAAATCTACAAGATTATCATAGACGTTGGCGAATTTTATTTTTCCTGTTGTAGTAATATCATTACTGCCCATATCAAGATTTGATCCAGTAATTGCGGCTATAGCATCTGCGTCACTATAACTTCCACCACCGCCTCCTCCTCCACTGCCTGAGTAATCAACAGTCAAAGTGTCACCTGTTACAGATGTAGTGATATCAGTACCGCCTGCAATAGTTAGTGTATCAGTAGGTAAATTTGCAGTGGTACTACCTGTATCTCCTGCAAAAGTTATAAATTTGTTTGTTACAGCTCCGCCACCGCCTGTACTACTTAGAACACTCCAAGCTGTACCATCCCATGTCCATGTGATATTTCCAACTGTATGTGTATCATTTATTGCCGGTGTATCAGGAAAATCTATTGCCATATTAACCTCTCTGTGTATTTAGTAGATATAAACTTGGTTAACACTAAACCCTGCTCCTTCGTTTGCATGTATGTAAATGTAATTATCAGTTACATGTACATCATCTTTCCATCTCATATTCCATGTTGACGATCCTATAACTGTATTTCCAGGACTGTTTAAAGTGTATTTTACATTTCCATATTGATCATATATTACTACTTTGTTTAGTGTAGAATCGTAAATATTATTCCACAATGCGCCTATAAATCCTGCAACAGAACTTGTTGCATTTGCATTTCCGCTTAGGGCCTTCACAGCGTTCAAACCTGATTGGTCATTACTTGTTGAATCTACACTAGGATTATTTGCTGTTGCACGTAAAGCCATATTGCTAACTTGATAAAATCTTATTCTTCCTACATCTTGATATCCACTGTAGTCATCTCCTGCTGATGAAACTGCAACTCCAAGTCCTCCGTGGGCAACCAAATTTCCTAATCCATATAACCCATAGTTTCCTGCACCTCCTGCTAGAGAATTTCCTGCTATAAAATTGCTGTAGTTTAGATCTAGATCAGCTTTACGGAATAATCCTACATCTTGCCAGGTTTGGGATCCCAATACATAGTCATAACCTTCGCACCCTGTAAATAGTGTGTTGTTAGATTGGCATATTGTTACTGTATCATTAAATTGATTTGTAGTTTGATTAACTACAGATTTTTCGCTGAATCCTCCAGTACTTCCGTCATATTCATAAACTCTTACATATCCGCGGCCATTTCCTGCATTATTGTTTCCGTCTATTCCATTAAAAGCAATAGCAAATTGCTCTTCATTTCCGTCTAAAAATTTAGTAAACCGAGGAAATCTGCCTTGTGAATTAGTTAGGCCACTACCTCCACCTGTAAAGGCAGATGTATGAGCAGTTATGGTTTGTAGTAATGTGTAATTTGCAAAATTATCCATAGTCCTATAAATCATTATCTTCATTTCAAATTCATTTGTAGAAGGATTTTTATATCTAGGTGCCGCTATAATAAGATACTTGTACGCGGCATATGTACACATAGTAATCGCCTGTCCAAAGTACGCTTGATACTCTCCAACATTTGATGACTGAGCCCACGGACTTTCTATAAGATTTATAATACTTTGATTTGATCTATTGTAGACATACACTTGTCCGCAGTTATATCCATATACACCTCCTGCTGAATTAAGTCTACCCTCAGCAAGTGGATCTCCTAAAACTACAATGTCGTTGTCTCCTGCTAATACGCTACCAAACACATAAGGGTACATAGCTTTTCCATTTACAGTAGTTCCACGTGCAGGTTCGTTAATAATGCCAACCAATGCTGATCCTGGTACTCTTGGTGCTTGACTGGTATCTGCAATAGTTGCAGTTGTACTAGGACTACCGGTGCTGTTTCCTTTGTTATCAGTACTGCCTAAAGTTATTGTTAATGTTTCATCGCCTTCTGTTGTCAAATCATTAGCAATTATTGTTTTACTAGTTGAGTAAACACCTCCTTCATATGTGGTACCTCCTAGCAATGTAAGCACACCAGTAGTTTGATTAAGGTCTGTGCTTGCTCCACTTGTTGTGGTAGCTGTATACGGAACTTGAATCGATTTGTCTGTATTGTTTGTATAATCTACTGAAATCGTTACTGTGTCTCCTTCATTGTAAGTAACTTTATCCAAACTTATACTGTTGTATACTGTGGCAGGATATGTGTCTGATATTGTAATATCCGCACTTTCTAAACTATTGGTTTCATTACCTATACTGTCAGTAGAAGCCAATCTAACAAAAAATACTTCATCGCCTTCTGTTGAAAAATCGCCTTCAGCTTGTAAAGTTATACTTGCTGTACCATCTGCTCCGATTGTAAAAATTCCTGGATTTCCAGGACCAGTTTTAAAATCTGATGAATTTATTGTACCTGATCTTTGCACTATTGTATAACCTACTGTTGTGCCTTCTGGAACATCTGTAGTTGCAATAGTAAAAGACACTTGTGCTGTGCTATCGCCACCTACTGCACTTTCAACTATAGTGTTTGTGCTACTATTATCAGAAATGCTGTCATACGTACCATCAACTTGTCTTTCATCAGCAGTTCTTGTAGTAGGAAATTGTCTTGACGTTCCTGGCCATATTATACGAACAGTACCAGGACCTCCATTTTGTCCTGCACCTAAACTGGGATTACCTATACGAGAGGTACCACCACCTCCACCGCCATAGTCGCCGCCTATACCGTTTTGTCCGTCTTCTCCGCTAGAACCTCCGCCACCGTCATTATAAAGCGTTCCTCCAACACCATTTGATCCTTGGCCTTTATTGCCAACTCCACCTCCACCAGATGTAGAATTGTTATTTGTGATAGAAGCACCAGCACCACCTCCACCTCCACCAAATCCATTACTTGCTTGTCCAAAGCTGTTACCGTTTGATCCTGCACCACCGTCGCCTGCATATCCAGAAGCACCACCACCGCCTCCTCCTCTTGCCGAAGCACCTGATCCGCCTGAGCCTCCATAATAATAGGTGTCACCTACAGGACTTGAATAATTCCCACCTTGGCCGCCTGAAGTAATACTACCTGCTTCACCAGCGCCGGCATTTAACAAAACAGAGCCGCCTCTACGCACTAAACTGCTGACTCCACTTGAACCACCATAACCTCTACTGCCTCCTGTACCGCCTCCACCTGCTCTAATTTGTAGGAATTCATTAGGAACTACAGTGACGTTATTTACGTATGATAGTCCGCCACCTCCACCACCGCCACCTGCGGCAGAACCAAAGTTTGCACAACCGGCACCACCACCGCCACCACCTACAGCTACCATGCTGATACTGGTGACTCCAGCAGGTACTTGCCAAAGTTGATTGTTTGTAAGCGTGCCGTTAGCTTCCCATTCTATTTGTCCTTTTATGACTGTCAAACTTGTATCTTCAATTGTGACTGTGGGAGATTCCAAACTGCCGGTGTTTGTACCTGCACTGTCTGTTGCGGCTAAGACCAACTTGAAAGATTCTTCGCCTTCTGTTAGATCGTCAGCTGCCATTTGTACCGTAAAATCCTGTGACTGAGTTACAGGATCAGGAGTGCCTGTCCAAGTGATAGTTCTAGATACACTACTATTTGCAAAATCACTTCCTGATATAGTGCCTGTCACTGATTGAGCTGTTACCACAACAGTTGTATTTTGTGCAATATTTCTACCTGTGATCCTAAATGTAGTACTACCACTTTCGTTAATACTACTGCTTCCTGTTAAAGTAAAATTTGTATACGCAGGTGTTGTGTCTATGCTTGTATCGTTGATTGTTACAGAAACATTGTCCGCACCGTTGTCTAATGTAAGCGTGAAAGTTTCTGTTCCTTCTGACAATGATGCATCTTCTGATGTTTCTACTAATAAAGTTGCAGTGCCATCTGCTCCAACGACAAAATTGCCGGTTAGAGAAGCAGTGTTTATATCTGCACTGGAAACACCTGTTATGGTATAAGGTACTGTTGTGCTTTGCGGAACATCTGTAGTGGTTAGATTAACAGTGAAATTTTCTCCTTCATTAACACTTGCTCTACTTGCACTTAAACTATAAGTGGGATCCAGACTGGTATCGTTAATTGTAACGCTGATATTATCTGCACCGTTGTCTAATGTAAGTGTAAATGTTTCCGTAGATTCAGTTGAAGCATCTGCGGTTACATTAAAAGTTATAGCATCTGTTGTACCTGTAACAAAATTTCCAGTGAGACTTGCTCCACCTATATCTGTACTTGCAATGCCTGTAATTGTGTATGCCACTGATGTCCCTGCAGATACAGCGGCTGTGGTAAGTGTAACTATAAAACTTTCTCCTTCATCGACGCTATTTTTATTTGTGCCTAACACATATGTTGGTGTAGAAGGTGTAGTACTTGTATCAACAACAGTAAAATTGTATAGTAGAGCCGAAGTAACCGGTGTTCCGAATTGACCTGGTTTTGTAATAGAAAATGCAATTTGTCCAAATTCTAGACCCTCGGTTGTAAGATCTTCAACTATGTTAAATGTTAATGTTGCCGTACCTCCGCTACCAACAATAATAGTGCCTGTCAAAGAAGTTAATGTTATATCATCAACGCTAACTGCACTTGATATGGTGTAATCGACAGCATCTCCTTCATAAATTCCTGGACCACCTACTGTAACCGTGAGGGTTTGTCCTTCCTGTATAACCCCACCGTCAGTCGGCGTAGCAGATATTATGCTTATGGATGGTGCTACATAACCGTCACCGCCTCCTTTTTTACCTATTCCTGCTATTTCTGCTAACTTTGGCATCTAACTTCCTATTGATATTGTATGAGGTCCTGATAGTGTGAAAATTTGACTGTTATTATATTTTGAATATAACATATTTGTGTTTTGTCCCCAAGTGCTTAGTCCATATGCATCATAGTCATTGTCGGATCCAGAGCTATACACTACAGCTTTTGCATCTGTTTGCGTAATTTTTTTTAAAAGTTCTGCAGGTTTTAAATCAGGAAATACTTGTAGATACAAACAGCACAATCCTGCTACTTGTGGAGCAGCCATGGATGTACCACTTATACTCATCTGTTTGTAAGTAGAATCTCCGTCGTTGTAATTTACTGGTGAAAATTTTCCTGTATCAAAATCATTACTGCATGCACTCATAATATGTGTACCGGGAGCCCAAATATTACATCCAGGGCCTCTCGTTGAAGACTCTCTTGGTTTGTCTAGATTACCAGGAGAAGTTACTGTGCTACTGACATTAGCAACCATAAAAGCATTTAAACTATAAGGACTGCTACCTCTATGATAATTTCTAGTAAGTCCGCCCCAGGTTACTTCGTTGTCGTAATCGTCTCCTGTAGAAATATCAGCTTTGTTGTATCCATTTCCGGCCGCAATACAAATATGTATACCTGCATCTAACATATCTTCAATTTCTGCATCTACACTTGCGACTCGAATAGCAATTCTGCCTGCTAGGCCAGAAGCTAATCTGTTAATAGGAACTCCTGTAGCGGCTTCTAATGCATTTCTATCTGTATAATCTACACCGTAAGTCCAAGCTGTACCTCTATATGTGCCACTTGTAGGATTGCCTGTTCTAGTAAGTCCATACCCCCAACTCATATTCACAACTGTTGGTCTACCTGCATCAGCACCCGACTTATTGTTATGCCATAATCTTATTGCATCAAATGCATCAGCTTGACTGATACCTGCATTAGGATCTCCTGTGCCTTCTAAACCTGCTAATTTTTGGCTATATACTCTTGCATTTTTTGCCCAACCAAATGTTTTTCCTACAGCAATACCTGCACAATGAGTACCGTGCCCATCGTAGTCAGTATAAAAATTTGGATCTTGTGTCCCTGATAAACCGCTTGCTGTATACCAATCAATTTGTTGTACTCTAGTAACACCATTTGCATCTTGGAATTCTGGATGATCTGGTTGTATTCCGCTGTCTTGCACAATAAAATCTACTCCAGAGCCGTCTAGTGGATATGTGTAGTCTCCTGTAAGTGTAGTAGCAGATCCAAAAATATTTGACTCTTCTATACATCTACGCAATCCCCAATTTACATGAGTGTTATCAACACTTGATCCTCTATACCAAATGCCTGATTGACTGGCATTTAGACCTATTTCTATATCGTCTCTTTTTTCTGCTGGTATTTCTACTGCTAGTACTCTGTCATCTGTTTCTAATGTTTTTGCTTCTTCGTCAGTAAGCATCCAATGAGTCATTCTTTTTGATCCCCATCTAGGATTTGCAACTTGTACTGCACGATTTGGTATAGGACCTGACCCAGTGGTTGCAGATAATTCTGCATCAAATTCTTCTAAATCAATTCCGCGGTTAACAACAACCACATACTCTTTTTCATTAGCCATAGGTTGTTAGGCTCCCTAATACTTTCCAAGCACCGCCTGTTCTTATTAGGTTGTATGTAATCACGTCTGTGTTATTAGCGGTACCGCTAGGTGGACTACCACCTTCGTAATTTACTGTCTGTGTTACTCCATCTATTTGGACAAAGGTTGGAATTACTGGTAAACTACTAGCTTGATCTATAATTAAAACAACAGTGATTGCTTTATCATTTGTTGTAGGTACATTTGTAAAATTAGCTGTCCAAATTTGTCCAGGAGATATTCCAGTATGATAGAAAACAGTGCCTAAATTCAAACTATGATCGACTAGGCTGGCTGAACCTGTAATATTAATAATATTTTCTAAAGTTCTTACGTGATTACTTATGAATACGCCATCTGTTGCAGATATAGTTAAAGATGTGCTACTATTAAAGTTTGTAACGCCTGTGCCTGTATTTAAAAGTGAAGGAGAAGTTACACTTGCAAATGTAACTGCATCAGTTGTATTTAATGTTTGGTCAAATCCACCTTGTGATGAAAATGTAAAATTTCCTGCGCCGTCTGTGGTTAGAACTTGGTTTACAGTACCGTCTGTGATGCCTAGATCTGTTAAAGTGCTTGGTATTGATGGCTGTCCGGTGAGATCACTGTATTGTCCTGTATTAGCCACAGTTGCGAATGTTGGTACGCCTACTAAATCTGTGTATACACCACTAAACACATTACCAGCGATAGGCTGTACCCATTGATCGCTTGTGCCATCTTTTAAATACACGTATAAGAAACCTGTGTCATTATCATACCATAGATTGCCTTCGCCAGGAGTAGAAGGCGGTGTACTGCTTACAGTAAGGCTTGCACTTCCTCCACCACCTGGAACAGATTTTGAAATGCTATTACCCATGGCAGTATGATTTTTGCAATGGTAGTATAGTGTTGTAGGAGTAGTATCGGTTATTGTAATTTGCACAGATCTTGTTGTAGCTGAATTAAATTTGTCCCAATATTCTTGTTTAGAGACTGGATCATTGTTTATTTTGTATACAACTCCTTCTAAATATGTTGAGCCACCTCCTAATTCACCATTAGCATTATCAGCACTAAAATTCAAAGGATGAGGATTCACGATATCGAAATTTGGATAATACAAATTTGTTCTGTCTGATTGGTCAAATATATATGTGTATCCGGTGACAAGATTTAAAACAGGTTTATACATATCTGTTTGTGTGCCATCTGCAAAATAATATTTGTTTCCAGAATCACTACCTTGTGCGGCACCTACAGTCACAGTGTATTTTACTGTTGCTACACCACTAGTATGCAACTCTTCAGGCATATTTTTTGACGTAATTACAGTTGTTCCGCCAGTTAGCTTTCCGTTATATAGTCGTAATGTATTAGCTTGTTGATCATAAAATACTTCACCATTACTACCAACGTTTCTATCTAAAAAATCATCTGGGCGAGGTACAATTCTAATTCTATCAAATAATTGAGTCATAAAAATCTCCAACTAACATATTTATTCAAAACAAACACTGTATACTGCTTTAATAAAATAAGTACTATATGCAAAATGTACCCATATTTCCAACAAATATATATGTTTTTAAAAATAATTCTATCGATAACAAATACTATATTGATTTATTATCTAAAGAAACTTTGAAAGAACACACTGCTCTTAGTTCTACTGAAAACTTACATTGTAAAAAAGAGTATACAGAAATATTTAATTGGTTTTATGAATGTATTGAACAACTAAGACAAGAAAAAAGATATGATTGTGATAAGATTGAAATCACAAGCAGTTGGGCAAACAAGTATTATGCAGATTCGGGTATGTATCATTCACCACATAAACATAGTATGAGTATGTATAGTGGCGTATATTATTTGACTAAAGGTGCCGCCACAGTGTTTGAAGACCCTGTTCATCATCGTGTACAAGCACAATTAGAAGTTTTACGCCATGACTTTCAACCTTTTGAGTATATAGATGCAGAGCCTGGTAAATTAATTTTGTTTCCAAGTTGGTTATTTCATAGTACAACATTCAATCATGAACCAATCGACAGATGGAGCATAGCATTTAACACTTTTCCTGCAGGAAAAGTAAATTATAATTTAGCTAAAGATAGTATTGCAATTTTAGATGTAAAGTCTAAAGTTTCTAAAGAGGTTTTTAATGATTAAAAAATTAACTGTACTAGGTGGAGGCACAGCAGGTCTATCATCGGCATTATTAATTAAACATAGTTTGCCTTTTGTAGATGTAACTGTAATAGAATCTAAAGAAATTGGTATTATTGGCGTTGGTGAAGGATCTACTGAGCATTGGGGACACTTAATGAATCACGTTGGTATAAGAGCAGATGATCTTGTAAAAAATACCGATGCAACATACAAAGTAGGAATAAAATTTACAAACTGGCACGGTGATAACACAGCATATTGGCATAGTTTAGCTGAATGGGTAGGACGTAGAGACTCACTTAGCGGCATATATCACATTTTTCAAAAACTTATAGGCGAAGGTAAAGAAAATCCAACGTCAGTTTGGCCTCAAACACAACTTAGCATGCATGCCGCACCTTTTGATACCGAAGTTAATCAATGGCATTTTGATACAAACAAGCTGAATTTGTATTTTCATAAATTGTGTAGTGATAGAGGAGTAAAGTTTGTTGATGATATTGTAAATGATGTAATTCTTGACGAAGAAGGTTTTGTTAAAACACTTGTAGGAGACAAAAATAATTATGATGCTGATTTTTTTATAGATTGTAGCGGATTTAAACGAGTTATAGCTAGTAAACTAAACGCAAAATGGATGGATTGTAAAAAGTATCTACCTATGAATAGTGCTATTGCTTTTCCAACAGAATATAAAGAAGATATTCCTTCGTATACAGAATCAACTGCATTATCAAGTGGCTGGATGTGGCGCATTCCTACTCAGCAGAGATTTGGAAATGGATATGTTTATTGTGATGATTTTATAAATGATGATAAAGCATTACAAGAAGCACAAAAGCATCATGATAAAGAAATACAAGTTGGAAAAAAGATAAAATTTTCAGCAGGTTATGTAGAAAAATTTTGGATCAAAAATTGTGTTACAATGGGACTGGCTGGCATGTTTGTTGAACCGTTAGAAGCAACAAGTATAGGTAGTACAATACAACAAATCTTAGGATTACTAAGTGCGTTACCATACTGGTCTAAAACAAATACAATAGAAGTTGATACATATAATAAACTTTTCAGCGAAGTTGCTGATAATATTATTTCTTTTGTTCAAGTGCATTATATTACACAGAGAAAAGATAGTGAATTTTGGTGTTGGGTAAACAATGAACTAGAGTTAACTGATTGGAATAAACAATATTTAAACACTTTTAAAAATCATTTGCCTGGATTAAACGTTTTTAATAATGAGTATTTGATGTTCAAACATATGAACTGGCTGCAAGTGATGTGGGGATTGAGAATGTTTGAGAATACAGAACAAATTAATAAACTTTACACAAACCATTTTGCAGAACGCTTAGATCCTGATTACAAGTACCAAACTATGTATGTGCCAAAAGAATACTTGCCACATAGACAGTGTTTAGAAAATATAAAACAAGGTATTGATTGTGAATTTTCAGGATATATCTCTCAAACTTAACTGATCGTCAAGTTCTTCTTTAACAAAATCACTTTTATATCCAAAAGGTAAACCCAATTTTGGTCTTCCATCGTAGATTAAATCTGCACTATCGCCATTTTTATCCACATATTGAATAAAAACTTGTATTTGTTCATCACCTTCATATGGTCCTTCTCGCCAGTGAGCAAAATCTCTGCCACAGTATATTAACATGTCTCCTACATCGAGATCTACACTTACTTTGTCTTCTTTGGTTTCAACACTTAAGAACCAAGGCGTGTTTCCTTTCTCTAAACAAACACTGACACTAACTTCACTACTTCTTCTATCATAATGTTTGTCAAGTCTTGCTCCAGGTCTGTAAATTCTTCCATAGGTATAGGAGGGTAAAAGTTGTTTTCCTACTTGTTTTTCTATTATAGGACGTATAGTAAGGCTAAGTGCTTCTAAACAAGGAGGACAGTACGCATTAAAACTGTCTTCAAAGCCAGGTTCATACTTGCCTTCGGGATTAAATTCTTCTATTACACCTTCTAATATCCGCATTTCCTGAGATACAAATGCACATAAGTCTAAACTAACTTGTTTATGTAAAATTATTGGCTTCATATTGGCATCAGACTAAAATGATCATAAGGAAGATCAGGTTCATCAGTTATATCAAATCCTAAAGTGATTCTAGGTGTGTCAAAAGGTTGAATTACTTCAACTTTATGCATTCTATGTCCTGGACCTATGTAAATATTTCCTAATTTATTCTCAATCTTGTAATTTTCAAATACAGTTTCAGTATTTTTTGGATCTACACTTATATATCCATGATATGGCCAGTCATGACCATGCCAATCTAATACTTGATCAGGCATATGAAAGTTTAACCAGCTTTGCATCCATAATTTTTTTTGGTGTCCTACAAAATCTCTTATGTATCCTTTCAGTTCTTGCAACAAATCGTACCATAATGGACTTGGGGAAGTAGCACAGAATACATTGTAGAATTTATATGCCCAAGTGCTATCACTATTAGGAAAAGTTTGACAAAAAAATCGATGTACTTGGTTAAGATCTTGAATCATTTGCGATTGATATTTGCAAATCAGTTCAGAATTGTATATTTTGTAATCACGGTCCAATTTTCATCTCCGCAAAATTAATATTCAACACTATTCTATATGGAACTTTTCTATTAGGACTACTTGCATGATAGTAGTGTCCTGGAAAAGCTACTATCTTTCCCTTTTTTGGCGTAATTCTTTTCTTTACTGTCCATTCTGCTGTTTTGACAAAATTAAAATCATCTACATTGTAGTCTTTATTGGTTTGATCCATTATAAATGTATCTCCGTCTCCGTCATTCATGTAGTATATTACATTATAGTGTTCGTACCAAGAATCTATATGAGGTAAATGATGTTCTTGTGTGTTGTGTGGTGCACATTCTGTAAGATTTGCTCTCATTCTTTCTAAAGAATTATTAGGAAAGATGTTTAAGTCTTGTATTATCATTACTAATGGATGCACAAATTCAAATACTGGACTAACAACTTTGTTTTCTTCATATAAAAAATGATTCCAACCAAGAGGATTTATTTCTTTATCACTATTTCCGGTAAACATATCAGGTGATACCAAATTTTTGTTTAGATACCATGGAAAATCCTTAGCAGTGAATCTTTCTAGTATTGCATTTTGGTAAGTTTTACCTACAATGTCTTCTATTTCTATTATTTCGTCCATTTTAATTTGCTCCTGCTTGTGCATAAAACACTAGGGTCATTCTTGAATCTTCTAATGTAGTACCGAAAAAATTATCAGCACTGTGCCAAGTTTTTGGATCAAACAGCACACATCTATTGTATACATTATCAACATTTATGCTTGGTACAAAACAAGAACGCTGTTTGTCCCTATGTTTTGACAGTGTTTGTCTTTCTTCAGGAGTAGATTCAAGACAATCTTTTTGTATTAGCTTATGATAATCAGCATATTCGTTTGCAAACCTATCATCATACATAGTTGTACCTGAATTTATAGGTGGATTAGGATTTAGATATATTATTCCAGTAAAAGTTGTATCTGGATCATCGTCATGCACCCATCCTTTAATAAAACTTTCATCAACACAGAAAAAACTAGCGTTGCAGTAGTAAAATCCGTTAAATTGTGGTAAAAAATGTAATAATCGTTCACAAAATGAGCCAAATATATCTTCATTTATCTCTGCTAATGGTTTTGAACGTTTTCCTGGAAAGGTTGTGTTGTAAGCAGAATTATATTCCTGTTGTAAAGCTAGATTACGCCATAAATGTGGTTCTAAAAAGAAATCGTCAATGACTCTAGTAGGAAATCTAGGAAATTTTTTCCTATTTTTAAGATCAAACTTTTGTATTTTATGTGAAGAGTCTAATGATGTATTTTCTATCGTATCTAAATCTATCATTTATACACTCCATTACAAAAAAACACCAAAGTCATTCTTGAATCTTGTTTATCTTTACCAAAAAACTGTTCTGCACTATGCCATTGTCTAGGATCAAACATTATGCATCTATTAAATCTAGATTCTGCAGTAATATTTGGCCTAAAATAAGACTTTTGCTCTTTTCTATGTTTCTCAAACTCAGATGTACCTTCTTCTGAACAAACATCTTTTTGAAATATTTCAGTATACTTGTGCATGTTGACATCTACTTGTTGATCATATATTACTGTACCAGAATTTTGCACAATTTTATCATTTAAATAAATTACACCTGCTAAATCATGTTCTGGATTGTCATCGTGAACCCAACCAGACCCATAATTTTTAGATATTATTTGAAAAGTCATATCTGATTTACTAAAACTTTTAAACACGCCAATTGCATTTAAGAGTTTGTTTTCTATTGTTACAAATAAATCTTTATCTAATTCTTCTATCATATTGGATCTTAGACCTGGCCAAGTACCTCTATCTCCTTTAAAATATTCTAAACTAAGTGCATATGCTCTAACAAGTTGTGGCAATTCAAAAAAATCTTCTATAATTATAGTAGGTAAAAGTGGTTTTCTATTTTTTTCCTTAAAATTTTTCATTACATTGTGAAGTTTATGGTTAAAACTATCCTTTTTGAATGAATTTTTGGGCATGTGCTTGCATGATAACGTGTCCCATCAAAAACAATGCAACTGTTTTGTTCTGCTTCGAAAGATTTATGAACAGAATATCCTTTATTATCTGGTAATTCTTCAGTTTCATTAAAAATGTGTGTCTTTCCGTCACTGTGCCAAAAATGATAACAGGCTGTAACATGTGGAATATCTGAATCTCTATGAGGTTCATTGTAAACATAAGGACTTTGCGGTGTTAGATAACGTGTATTCATTAAAAATCCTAATCTCATCCTAAATACTTTTTTAGGTTGTACGTCTAATTGAGAAATAATAGATTCATATATAGGTGTAAACTTATCTAAATAAGGACTTCTATGTCCATTATTTCCTAAAAGTAAATGTGCAAATGCAGGTGTAGTATTTGCTTTCTTAATATAGTTTTCGTATGTTGTATCCGGTAGGTAATGCCAAGGAAATTCTAATCCTAGCATTAAATCTGTGCATTCTTTGAATACTTCAGGAGTTGCAACACCAAATAAAGTTTTAGTTTCAAACATTTTCTCTCCTTATATTATATATATTTCTATCTATTTGTGTGTTAGGTTCGTCTGATGGCAATCTATTCCAACAGGGAACACTAACACTTATGCGTTTTCCTTTTGGATAAGCACAATGATAAGCTCTAGAAGGAATGTATATGGCATCTCCTGGCTTTAAATTTACTTCTAATTCTAATTCTAAGTCTTCTTTTTTCAGTTTTCCGTTCATTGTTCCTGTTTGATACAAATAACTTATCCTATTTTTAAATAATTGCCACTTTGTTTCTCCTTCGATTTGAAAAATAAAGTTAGCAGGATAATCATCGTGTATGGTAAAAGACTTAGTATCTTCTAATCCGCAATACACATGAGCAGATGCATGTATATCAAATAAGTTCTCTAATGTACCTAACAAATGATTAATTATATTATTATAAAATCCATAATTCATTATAATAAGTGTAGCACCGTTGTTAAATTTATCGAATAAAAATTGCTTATCTTGGACTAGCTTGTTGTATATCCATGCTTTTTTGTAACTCGGTATTTGTATTTTATTACTGTTTTGGTCTATCATTTCAAATTCATACAATGCAGGGTTATTTAAACAGTTTTCTATATCGTTCCATGTTGCTATTTCTTGTGGATTTCTTATTAAACCTTCAAAAATATAAGGTTTATCTTCTACAAGCAAGTTGCTTTGATTCATAATAACAGTGCCTAAATGATCAAACATCTCGCACCTTTAAATTAAAAGCAATACTGATACGAGGATCATCTGTTTCACTTGGTAATACACCATGTTGTAACCAAGCAGGAAATAAAACCACACGTTTATTACGTGGTTTGTACCTCGCTGTGATACCGTTGATTGGTGTAATTCTATCAAAATCTCCTGAATGTGCGTATAGTGCATATTCTTCCATATAATTTCTATAAAAAATTATTTCACCCGCACCTTTTGGAATGCTTAAATAATATGTTCCAGCTATGAAAGAACCTCCGTGAATATGAAGTTGGTTTACATCTTTACCTTTGTTTTCATTAAACCAAATGTTTCCAATTTTTAAAATTTGTTTTTCAGGATTAAGCCCATAATCTACTAAACAATCTATAGATAATTTTTCCATTATAGAAGCAAATTCTGTAGTAGCAGGAAAATCTTCAGGTAAAAAAGCTCTAGATTGCCATCCTCCAAAGTTACTAAGTTCCATACCTTTTGGATCGTCTTTTTTAAGCCAATGATGCAATTCTAATAATTTGCTATCATCAAATTTACCAAGATCATTCCACCATACCGGAGTTGGAAAATAAAAATCACAATGTAGTTTATTATCTATGGGCAAATGCAAATGTATGACTCCATCTAAAATCTACTTCTTCTTCTATAAAAGCAAGATGGCAAATATTTGATCTATACACTGTCATTGTATTTTCTTTACAATCTGCCATTCCTAAATATTCAAACCCCCACTTTTCAAGCTCTTTATCATCAAAATTAAACCAAGAATTATTTCTTCCCTTTTTAAGCAAATTTTGATATTCTTTATACAACTTATGATCAGTATTCACTGCAAATTCATACTCACCATTTATGTCGTTACCAATATACTTATAGAACTTTGTTCCTGATGTTCCTTTGTTATGATTTGTAAACCATAGATTGCCTACTAACCCTTTGTCATAATCTCTATGAGGTATTCTATGTGCTAGTATTGGTCTTGATTTTTCCTTAAAGTATACATTTCCCCATTCAAAAATACTAGGATTTTTAAATTGTGTTAGAGCATACTCTAAACTCCAATAGCCATTGTGAAATTGTTTCACGTAAAAGTCTCTTAGCAATATACAAATATCTTTATGTAACCATGCAGGAATATGTATTGTGTCAAAAGGATTAGGATCGAAATTATTATCTAAGTTATTATTTTTACAAATAGGAAAATTACTTACACTCTTTTTAAAAATTTCAAAACTTCTGTAATCAACAAACGGACTTTCAAACGACCAATATCCTATATCTTTACTTTTATCTAAAGATACATATTCGTAATCGATTTGATCAACAGATTTAAATTCTACAATTTTGCTAAAATTATTTGCATCGGGTTCACATATTTTAAACATTTATTGATCCTATATTTAAAGTCATTACTATTCTTTTTTTATTTTGTAAATTAGGTTGCGTTCGGTGTTTTAACCAACCCGGAAAAATTAACACATCATTTGTTTCACAGGGTACTGATTTCCATAATTGTAACTCTGGTTCTATCCAAGTATTCGCCCTGTGATATTCTAATGGATCTCTAAATTCTATGTAACCTGTATCTTTTGGCAAACTTATGTATGCTGTTACAACGAAATCTGTATGATTATGAAAATGTTCAAGTGTTTCGCCCGTTTTTTCATGTATGTTGATCCATGAATTCAAAACTCCATTAGGTTTATCTATAATGTTGTGCAGTCTATACACATGAGGCAAATGTGTATTTAAAAATTTTCCAAAATCTTCAAATTCAGTCCATGTATGAGGAGGTTTATCTTGCCAGGCTACGCTTGAATAAGACTTACCTTTTTCCAGCAAAGATCTTGATTCTGGTTCCATAGTTAGGAAAAAGTCAATATAGCTTTTTATCTTTTCATAATCAAAATCAAATGAAGTTTTATAAACTAAAGGAGGAAAAGGATCTACATTATGTGCTTCAGAGGGCAATCTCACTATAGGTTTCCTTTGCTAATTTTAAACCCATAAGTGTGCCTTCCATTTTTAAAATATCTTCAATAAGTTCTTGTCTTTCAGAAAAATCTATAGAAGTTACTCCGTATGGATTTAATTTTGTATCAGATAAACTTTCTTCTACTCCTTTTAATTTTAATTCTGCATTCTCTTCTTGTAGTGATACTTTTTCAAGCACTTCGTCTAACTCATCTATATATTTTTGTGTCATTATTTGCTCCTTTTATTACGATACTTATGCGTTAAATTTTTTACTCTATCTAGTCTAGACTTTAAATTATCTGAATCAGTAAAGACAGACCTAATAGAATAATCAAAAGATTTTTCCAGCTGACGATCTTTTTTTGTTGCAGGTTCACAAGTAAAATCAAATTGTGATGCCATAAATGCTTTTTTATGTATTGGTACATATTGCACTAAGGGTGTACCTGCTCTTATCAATGTTTCTCCTTTTAAAACATGCCAAAATAATTGTATGTTAATTTCATGAGAATAAGCAGGATCTAGTATACCTGTAGCTGGGGTAAATCTACTCTCGTTATTGTAATGCACTGGCATTTGTAATAGATAGTAATCTGAGTCTATTTCAACTCTCCACGGAGTATGTACTTTTACAACAGATTTTAAAGTTTTTGTGTTATCATCTAACACACGTTCTGCTTGTTCTTGATCATGAAATCCTATATATGTAGGATCCCATCCTCTTTCATTTTGAAATCTTAGACTTTCTACATATTCAAAATTTAATCCGTCTCCATTTGTAATTATTTTAAAATCCGCTGGCACAGGTATGACCCACCCAGCATTCATTAAAAGGTTCATTCCTGGACAATTCTTGGTTTTACTATTTGGATTGTATGCAGATGTTTGTGGTTGTTTACGCCATTCTCTTTTTACACTAGGAGCAGGTATTATAGGCCATACATCTTGTAGGCCTTTTTCTAAACTATACCATCTTGCAATTGGTTTCTTTTTTTTAAAAAAATTAAACATCGTGTTCGTCAATGCCACCGTATATGTTTTCTTTTAAGAATTCATAATGGCTTGGCAATGACTTAATATGTTTGGTAAACTTATCTCTTTCAGATAAAAATTTATCTTTTATATGTTCAAGTTGTTTTCTTCTTGATTCTGCGTGTCCTGTTTTTCCGTGCCTAGCTAAAAACATTGCTTCACTACTTACTGGTCTAATTCCCATTCCGGCCATTATAAAATTCATACCTTGCATGCTAGGATTAAATGCATTATTTCCTATTACTGTAGCCATGCTATTTACCCAGTGGTCGTTTTTAATTGTAAAAAGTCCGTGTAGTTCTGGATCGTATTCGTTTTTTTGTGTAGCCCATCTCCAATAAGATGTATCTGTACGCATAGATAGCCCATAATGACTTGAAACAAAGGTAGCAAAACTATCAATAGCATGATTTACTGTGAAATTAAATATTTCTTTTTCCGTTCTTGTAACATATCCACCTCTTTGATTTAAAATATGACAAAGGTCGATAATATTTTCGTGAGTTGTAAGTAATCCTGTTGACTCTAGAGGTTCTACAAATCCGTAGCTTAATCCAATACCTACAACATTTCCAAGCCATGCCCTTAATCTTTTTCCATGTTTGATATCAATATGAAAATAATCTGCGTTTTCTACATCTACTTTGTGCTTGGATTGTAAATGTGTTTTAAATTCTTTTAAAGCATCTTCTCTATATACAAATTTACTACTGTATACATATCCTGTTCCAATCAAGTTCCATAAAGGAATATTCCATACCCAACCATTTTCTATTGCATGACAGTCAGTGACATTGTGTATTTGTTTTTTTCTATCTGTATAGGGTAACCTTACTGCCCATGCACTGTCGTTGGCAAGTATATCTTTGAAAGAATGAAAAGGAACTCCCTGCCAGCCTCCTAATAATACGGATCTAAATCCTGTGCAATCAATAAACAAATCTGCTCCTACATCGTGACCTCCTAGCAATAAAATACTATGTATTGTGCCTTTATCATCATGTTTATGAGCTTTTACTTCTGCTTTAATATGCCGAACTCCACCTGGAATACATATATTATCTCTTAAGTATATTCCAAAAGCTGTAGCATCAAAATGATATGCTGTATCATATGCAAAATTAAAATATCTTAATTCGTTTTTTGTGTTATAAGTTTGTCTATTATGTGTTGCGAGTAGTGTATTACTCATTGCAAAAAATTCTGCAAATGTTTGTGGACCAAAAATATCTGGATATAGTGCTGATAATTCTGTCCAAGTTTTAAGTTCTTCTTCACCAGCTAAAGATAAATCATAATCGTCTACAAATGGATATTCAAAATGACTGCCGTCATTTTCTCTAAAATTAGTAAATCTAATACTGTTTTTGTATGTGGCTTGACATGCAGGCATCCACTCTTTATCCTTTAGGCCTAGCAGTCTCATAAATCTGTTGATGTGGCCTAAAGTTGATTCACCTACACCTACAGTTTTTATATCAGGTGATTCTACTAATGTTACATCTATGTTAGGGCACAGTTTTGTTAACGCTGCCGCAGTCATCCAACCGCTTGAACCACCGCCTACAATACAAACTCTTTTTATTTTCATATGATAATCCTCTAAGTCGTAGTATTTAACTATAACTTATGAACCTAGAGATATAAACTGGTTAGGATTGTACAGCTCTAAATCGGGGATTCATACATCTGAATAAATTTCCATTATGTGTAGTCATATAGCAATTATCATCAGTATTGTACTGTAGTGTTAAATTTTGTCCTACAGCTATGCCTGCAGGCATTGGGCCTATAGTCATACTTACTTTTTTAACAAATTCTATAAGTGGCACATTATCATAAACTTTAGCATTGTGTACATTTTCAACTTCTACAGGGCCGTATGGTATAAAATTTATTGCCATTATTCACTCCCTCCTTGATTTCCCCACCAGCCGTCAAATCTCTTCCATGCTGGCATTTCTTCTGAAGAAAATTTCATAGGTTGATCTTTACTTGGCTCCCTAATTTCGTCTAGAGCCGCTTGCTCTTCTGGCGACAGATCTTCTTCAGTTGCTCTTTCAGGAGCTGGTATAGAATTTTTCACTAAATCTACGTGATTTATCCAAGAACCTTCATTTAGATTGACACCTGATTTGATATCATGATATAGCATATCTAACTGTGCGCCTACATCTCCATATGCAACTCTACGTTGCATTTCTCTATTAGGATGTGGCTGGTCTCTATCTACAAAAACCATTTTTTTCTGTGATGGACTATACTCCAGTGTCCAAAACAGTGATACGTTATCTGGTGCATCAACCCATTGGAAAGTTGCGTCTGGCCCATTGTAGATTTCGAATTGATCTTCGGGCTCTTCAATTTGCATAACGTAACCTTCTTGACTTACAAGAACTTTTTTCATTATCTATACTCCGTTACTACTATCATTCCTTCTCTGCCTTGTGCCCCTCGATTACCGTAAAAATAACCTCCGGTGCCGCCACTGCCTTGAGCTGAATGATTTCTATGATTATAAGTGAATTGTCCACCCTGAGGATGACCTGCGGCTGTATTGCCTCCCCAATATGAGTGTCCGCCCGGTCCATGACTTTGGTGATGGCTTCCGCCGCCACCTCCGTGGACGTTTAAATTTCCACCCGATCCATTACCACTTACACCACCTGAGTGTTGGTTATTTCTGTTAGCTCCATAACCACCACCTGCTGATAAGTAAGGACCAAATGAACTCGATCCTCCGTTACCACCCGCTCCCGCGTAGTAACTAGGTCCGCCTCTACCGCCTATTGAGATAGAAACGCTGGAAATACTTTGCACATTAATTATTTCTTCGGAATAACCGCCAGATCCACCAGATTCTCCGTGTCCTGAACCGCCTCCACCACCGCCAACTACTTGTACATGAATATATCTAGTGCCTGATTGTCTATTCCAAGTATTGTTGCCTGTATATACAACTTGTCTTACAACTCCAAAACCGTTGGCCCATTCTAATCCACTACCGCTGGAATTTACTCTAAGTGTTTGTCCACTACTACCAGTAGAAGTTTGTCCTGTACCACCTGATGATGTTGGTAATGTTCCTGTAACTTTATTGCCGGCTAGTGCTACTGCTCCTGTGGCTATCTTATCTGATGTAACAGCATTGTTGTTAAGTTTATCTGTTGTAACCGCATTATTTTCAATATCTCCTTGTTTGACTTGAGCGTCAACAATAGAACTTGTTGTGAAGTTTTTTAGAGTTTGATAATTAAATGCCATGTCTATTCACCTTAATAATATTCATATACCACTACGCACCCTTGTCTACCCTGTGCGCCTCTGTTACCATGAAAGTATCCACCACTTCCGCCACTTCCCCATGCTGAGTGATTTCTATGATTGTATGTAAATTGTCCACCTTGTGGATGTCCTGCCGCAGTGTTACCGCCCCAATATGATGGACCGCCTGGTGATGATCTAGTATGATGTGGTTGGCCACCTCCTCCATACACATTAATATTACCTCCAGAACCATTTCCGCCTACACCGCCTGAGTGTTGGTTATTTCTATTAGCACCGTATCCTCCACCAGCAGATACATACGGACCAAATGAACTTGATCCTCCGTTGCCGCCAGCTCCTGCATAATAACTAGGACCGCCACGACCTCCTATTGTAATACTTACCGAACTTATACTTGTAACGTTAATGACTTCTTCTGCATAGCCTCCGGCACCACCTGATTCACCATGTCCTGATCCTCCGCCTCCAGAGCCACATACACAAACTTTTATGTATCGCACTCCGCTAGGTCTGCTCCATGTTGAACTACCTGTATAAACACTCATACTTCTTAAACCTGTGTTAGTGTATGTATACGCTGTTCCTCCACTGTTAATAGATAACGATTGATATGCACTTCCTATACTTGTTAATCCTGTCCCGCCTTTAGATGTTGACAAAGTGCCAGTCACAGCTGACCCTGTTAAATTTACAGAACCTGTTCCTAATTCGTCTGCACCAACTGCACTATTAGCAATTTTTTCTGTTGTAACTTGTAAATTACCTATATCTACAGATTTAATTTCAGCATCAACAATTGATTCAGATTTAATTTTTTTCAGTGTTTGATAATTAAATGCCATTTTTTATTTCCTTACGCAAATGCTGTAACAACAATTACTCCTTGTCTACCTTGAGCTCCACGGTTGCCATAAAAGTATCCGCCACTACCTCCGCTTCCCCACGCGGCATGATTTCTGTGGTTATATGTAAACTGCCCGCCTTGTGGATGTCCACCTGCGGTGTTGCCTCCCCAAAAACTACTCCCTCCATAACCTGTTCGTTGGTGATGATTTCCACCTCCTCCTGTGTGTATATTTAGTGAACCGCCAGATCCTGATCCACTTACTCCACCTGAGTGTTGGTTATTTCTATTTGCACCATATCCTAGTCCTGCTGACAAGTATGGTCCGAAGGAACTTGCACCACCATTACCACCTGCTCCGGAATAGTAACTAGGTCCACCTCTACCGCCTATTGTAACACTTACCGAACTTATGCTACTAACATCAATCCATTCTTCTGCGTAGCCTCCTGCTCCGCCAGCTTCTCCGTGGCCAGAACCGCCACCTCCGCCACCTTGTACTTGTACTTTAATCCATTTACACCCTGAAGGTCTACTCCAAGTGCTGTTACCTGTATACACACTCATGTTAATAATACCATGTATACTACTTGATACTGTGCCATCTCCATCTGATCTAATTAATTGATAAGCAGAAGTTAATTGGCCCGTACCTAATCCGCCTCTACTTGTTGATAACGTTCCTGACACTTTATTACTACTTAAATCGACACTATTAGTCCCCAATTTTCCAGATGTAACATTTCCGTCAGCAATTTTATCTGCATTAACTGATAGATTATCAATATCTGTTGATTGTACTGTTAAATCTACAAAAGATTCAGACTTATATTTTTTAAGTGTCTCATAATTAAATGCCATAGTATCCCCTTAAATAGCTTCTATCTTCCATCCTGCAGCCACACCATGATATATTAGTGTAAACGATGCACCAGGAGTATCAACTGTCATGTCATCTGCTTGCCCGGAAATAAGTTGTCCATTTCTTGCAACAGTAAGTGCATTTGATCCAAACGAGTTATGAGCATCTGTAAATTTTATTCTGTCATATTGAGCCGGACTGCTTGGCAACGAAGCTGTAATTGGCCCTCCTGTAGCATCTACCCAATACTGTCTGTTAGATGCGACACCTTGACTACTTGATATACTTGCGTTTAATACTTCGTGTACTGCATGCCATCCTGTACCGTTAAATATTTCCAACTGATTACTATCAGTATTAAAAAATTTAACACCAGCATTTGCGGTAGTTGGACGGTCTGCTAAAGTACCTGTTAGTGTGCTATCTGTGTTTGGATATATACCTAAACTAATTTTTCTGCCCATGATACTTTCCTTATAATGTTGATGTTTCTACACCATAAACCATAGCAGTAACACTTCCTAGTGTTGAACGTACTACAATTTGTTTACCTGTATCCACAACTATACCTGTTCTCTCTAGTACACCTTTTGGTAATAACTGTGCATCAAATTCAATGTACTCGTCATTCGCCGGAGTTCCTGAAGCCGCAACTGCAATTCTAATTGCTGTTGTGCTTGTGCCTCTATTACAAAGGTTAACAGAGACAACGCTGAAATTATCAGCTGGAACTGTGTATATAGAGGTATCAGCCGCTGGTGACAAGTCTGATGATCCTAATTTTCCTGTTGCCATTTTTCTTTCTCCAATTTATCTTAACATATAGTTAATTGCTAACGGTAGTCCTATTACACCACCTTTAAAGTTTACTGTAGCGTTTATATTTATCGTTGTACCTGTAACAGTAGTTATCTGATTGGTACCTATGAAAATATCACCCGCTGTTACGGTGTTAACGTTCAATGACGCACCACCGCCACCAATTTGTGCCTCAATATAAGCCTTGACTGCTCGTTGTGTTGGAACAACCGAATCCGAATTTGCAATCATAAACGGATCTGTACTAAATTCTGTAACACTTGCAGAGTTTCCGCCGAGTGTAACTTCACCAAGTGTAAGTTCTTGTAGTCCTGCAATGTTGAATGCATCAGCATTCAATGTTGCAACACCTGTTGACTGTTCAACATTAAACAAATTACCAACTCTAAAGTTACCATCTTGGTCAGTGCTTGTAAAGAACACCCTACCGCCATTTGATTCTGTTGTTTCTTTAGTTGGATCTGGATCTACTAACGGTACCCCAGGATAATTTGTATCTGCAAATCCTCCAGTACCAATATCTAAGAAATCATGTCCTGTCAATCTAACTTGTGAATAACGTATTCTCATTGTAACAGGATCACCATGTGGTGGACTATCTGCTACTTCCATATTTGGTGACACGTTTAAGAAAGTTGTATAACTTCCGTCTTGTGTGCCTAAGAATGTTACAGTGTTAACTAATTTAAATACTTTATTTGGTAAACTATCAAATACAATATTAGAACCTGGTGTTGGTTTTTCACTTAATCTTCTTACAGCCATAAATGTTCCGCTTTGGAAGAAATCTGCAAATCCGTTGTTTCCTGTAGTTGCAAGTTCTGCAGATGCCGCTTCGTACCCAGTACCTCTATTTACAAATGTAGGTGTAGATAAACAACCTTTTCCTAATCTAACCTGAGTCTGAACATCAAATATATTACCAGGATCAGTAATTGTAATTGTAGGTGGACCGTCTATGTATCCACAACCCGGTTCAAACAATCTCACTTCAAAGACCTTTTCTGCTGCCACTCCTACTCTACCCATTGCTTGTACGCCTGTTTGTATACGTGCAAGGTGATCTTCGGACGATCCTTCTCCTTTAGCAAGCCAGTAACCTACTTGATTTGGATTTCCAAATGCAACTGCTTGGAAACCTGTAGTAGCACCATCTGGATCTCCTTGAGCTCCTCTTACTTCCCAATTAAGTCCATCTTCAGAAACTGCAACACTGTTATATGCTTCTAGGTCTGCACTTGAACCAGTACCTACTGCCATAAACAATCCTTGTGCGTATTTGATTTGTTTGTAAGCAACTACTGAAGACCCA
>MDTA01096463.1_pt1 | contig 43618 bp, 49 predicted proteins | sample 811151 | NCBI WGS metagenome assembly MDTA01 (sample SAMN05326648, study PRJNA326480) | marine metagenome | isolation source: seawater | place: Indian Ocean: South | collected 2010
ACTATGCTCATTGAAATTTATAATATAATTAATTTATTATTAACACAAAATGCAAAATACTTATCAAGAAAAATTAGCTGACCTAGAAGTTAATAACTCTAAAAAAGTTAAGAAGTTAGAGGGAGGAATTAACTTTAAAATAAAAAGTGATTTTCAACCTAGCGGTGACCAACCAGAGGCTATAAAGCAGATATTAAAAAACTTGAAAGACAATAAACAAGAGCAAGTTTTATTGGGTGTCACAGGCTCAGGTAAGACTTTTACAATGGCTAAGGTTATTGAAAAAGCTAATAGGCCTGCCTTAATCCTTGCACCAAATAAAACTTTGGCTGCTCAATTATACGGTGAGTTTAAAAGTTTTTTTCCAGATAATGCTGTTGAATATTTTGTTTCATATTATGATTACTATACTCCAGAGGCCTACGTGCCAAGATCAGATACGTATATAGAAAAAGAAGCTTCAATAAATGAGCAGATTGATCGTATGAGGCATTCAGCAACTAGATCATTACTAGAGAGAGACGATGTAATTATTGTAGCAAGTGTATCATGTATTTACGGTTTAGGTTCTGTAGAGGCATACTCAAAGATGACCATAACCTTAAAAAAAAATTATGATTATGAGCGAGATGAATTAATTAGAGCTTTTATTAATTTGCAGTATAAAAGAAATGATCAAAATTTTTTTCGAGGTACCTTTAGAGTCAGAGGTGAAAATTTAGAAATTTTTCCATCGCATTTAGAAGATAGAGCTTGGAGAATAAGTTTTAATTTAAGTAAGTTAGAAAAAATTGAAGAATTTGATCCGCTTACTGGAAATAAAACAAATGACTATTCTATTATAAAAATTTACGCTAATAGTCATTACATAACTCCTAAGCCAACTATCGAACAAGCTATTAGACAAATAAAATCTGAATTAGCTGAAACTTTAAAAAAACATAGAGAAAATAATAAGCTTCTAGAAGAACAAAGGCTAAGAGAAAGAACTAAATTTGATTTAGAAATGATTGAAGCGACTGGAACTTGTGCAGGAATAGAAAATTATTCAAGATTTTTGTCTGGTAGAAAAGCCGGAGAACCTCCTCCCACTCTATTCGAATACTTTCCTGATAACGCAATTATATTTGTAGATGAGAGTCACGTAACCGTACCTCAATTAAATGGAATGTATAAAGGAGATCGCACAAGAAAAAGCACATTGGCTGAGTACGGATTTAGACTACCTTCTTGCATGGATAACAGGCCTTTAAAATTTGAGGAGTGGGATTTAATGAGAACGCAGACTGTTTTTGTTTCTGCTACTCCAGGACCATGGGAACTTAAACAAACGAATAATAAATATATTGACCAAATCATTAGGCCAACAGGTTTGATTGATCCACCGGTTGAAATAAGGCCTGCTAAAACTCAGGTAGATGATCTTATGCATGAGGCTAAGGAAATAGTTAAAAATGGATATAGAATTCTTGCCACAACACTTACCAAAAAGATGGCAGAAGATCTTACTGAATACCTTCACGAAAACGGTCTGAAGGTAAGATATATGCACTCCGACATAGATACGCTTGAAAGAATTGAAATCATCAGAGATTTGAGAATGGGAGTGTTTGATATTCTTGTGGGAATAAACTTATTAAGAGAAGGATTAGATATTCCTGAGTGCGCATTAGTAGCAATATTAGATGCTGATAAAGAGGGTTTTTTGCGATCTGAAACTTCTTTAATTCAAACTATTGGAAGAGCTGCTCGAAATGTAGATGGTAAAGTAATTTTATATGCCGATAAAGTTACAAAAAGTATTGAAAAAGCTATTAAAGAAACTGAAAGAAGAAGAAATAAACAATTAGAATTTAATAAAAAAAATGGAATAACTGCTGAGTCGGTTAAAAAAGAAATAAGTGATATTTTAGAATCTGTTTATGAAAAAGATTATGTAAAAATTAATGAAGGTTCAAATGTTGGTGGTAATTTAAAAAAGCATTTAAAAGGTTTAAATAGAAAAATGAAAGAGGCTGCATCCAATTTGGAATTTGAAGAAGCTGCCAAAATAAGAGACGAAATGAGAAAACTAGAGGCAAGTGAACTTGAAATAACTTTAAATCCAAAGATTTCTCAATATAATTTAAAAGGTAAAGTTTATCCAAAGGGAAGATCTACTATGGGAATGCCTGGTACAAAACCAAGAAAAGCGATAAAAAAATGGAAGCCAAAAAAATAATTATAACTGGAGGAGCCACAAGAATAGGAGCTGCCATTGCAAAAAGTTTAGCAATGTTTGACACAAAAATCACTATTCATTTCAATAAATCTAAGAACAGTGCATTAAAATTAAAAAAAGAGTTAGAGAAACTGGGAGCTAATGTTTTTTTATTAAAAGCTAATTTAAATAATTTAAAGCAAACTCATAATTTAATTAAAAACGCTCATAAAAAGATGAAAGGATTAGATTGTTTGATAAATAATGCCTCTGTTTTCGAAAATGATAATCTTGAAAATTTTTCTGAAAAATTATTTACTAAGCATATGAATATAAATTTGAAAGCGCCAGCGATCTTGATTCAAAACTTTAAAAAATTAGTAAAAAAAAAAGAAGGATGTATTATTAACATAATTGATCAAAGAGTTGAGAAATTGACTCCCTTCTTTTTCTCATACACCTTAAGCAAATTTTCTTTAGCTATTTTAACAAAAACGTCGGCTATGAAATTATCTCCTAATATAAGAGTAAATGGTATCTCGCCAGGACCAACTTTAAAAAACAAAAGACAATCTGAAAGACATTTTAAAAAACAATGGAAATCTATACTATTAAGAAAAAAAGTAAATTTAGATAATATATGTAGTGGAGTAAAATTTCTTATTGAAAATAATAATATTACAGGAGAAATAATTAATATCGATAGTGGACAAAGGCTGGCTTGGCAAACACCGGATATAATTAACACAAAAGAATGAAAATAATCAAATTTAAGAAAAAAGATAAATTTAAATATAAAAGAAAAGTAATTATAAAAGATTTAATTTTAAATATTTCTGTAGGTATACATGATTTTGAAAAAAAAGAGAGACAAAGGGTAAAATTTAATATTGAAATTTTAACTAATCCTTATGTATCTCCAAATAATAAAAATTTAACTTCAATTCTAAATTATGAAGAAATTGTAAGCAAAATAGAAAAACTTACTAGCTTGAAGCATCACGAATTACTTGAAGATTTAGCAGAAAATATTCTTGATATGATATTTAAAAACAAACTCGTAAAAAAAATAAATCTTAAAATAGAAAAAATAGATATACTAAAAAAAACCAAATCTGTTGGTATTGAAGTATCAAAATCAAAAATATGATTAACAGTTTAGAGCTAGGAAAAAAAGTGATAAAAGACAAAATACCCTTGATACCAAAAAATCCTGGTGTTTATAAAATGATCAGCTCAACTGGAGAAATATTATACATTGGTAAAGCTAAAAATATTCCAAACAGACTTAAAAGCTATGTAACAGAGTCAAACCTTCCTATAAGAACTGAAAGAATGCTATCTCTAACTTTTAATCTTGAGACCACTACTACAAATAATGAAAGCGAAGCTCTACTTTTGGAAGCAAATTTAATTAAAAAATATAAACCTCGTTACAACATCTTGTTGCGAGATGATAAATCTTTTCCTTATATTTATATTGGTAATAAGGATAAATGGCCACAACTTACTAAATTAAGAGGAAAAAAATCGAAATCAGGATATTATTTTGGTCCCTTTGCGTCAATTGGCTCTGCTAATTGGACTATTAAAATTTTGCAAAAAATTTTTCTTTTAAGAGTTTGTGATGACACAGTTTTTAAAAATAGAGAAAGGCCTTGCATCTTATATCAAATTAAAAGATGTTCAGCTCCTTGCGTTGGACACATAAATGAAAAAGATTACACATCTACGGTAGCAGATGCCATAGATTTTATATCTGGAAAATCCAGAAGAATACAAAAAAATCTCTCAAAAGAAATGGAAAAGGCAAGTAAAGAGCTAGATTACGAAAAAGCAGCTGTTGCTAGAGACAGAATTAAAGCTCTAACTCAGATACAAACTTCTCAGAAAATAAATCAAACTAATCTAACAGAAGCCGACGTTATCAGTATATATAAAGAAACAGGAAAAACATGCGTACAAGTATTTTTTTTCAGGTCTAAACAAAATTGGGGTAACCAAGCTTTTTATCCTAAACACGATCCAGATGATAATATAGAAGATATCTTAAGCTCCTTTATATCTCAATTCTATGAAAATAAAGCTATCCCTAGATTAATAATAACTAACCGCGAAGTTAAAGACAAAAAACTTATCGAAAGAACATTTTCAGCAAAAGATAAAAAAGATATAGTTATTAAACTCGCCAAGAATAAAAATGAGATAAGTATTTCTAATCTTGCTGAAAAAAATGCAAAACAAGCTTTAAAACAAAAGTTGATACAATCGGATACTAATAACAATCTTATTGAAGAATTGGCGTCTAAATTCAACTTTAATAATAATATTGAGCTGATCGAAGTTTACGATAACAGCCACATTCAAGGTACTGACTCGGTTGGTTCTTTAATTTGTTTTAGTAACGAAGGTTTTGTTAAAAAGAGATACAGAAAATTTAATATTAAAGATGAAAAAGTAAAAAATGATGACTATGGGATGATGAAAGAAGTTCTGTTTAGAAGATTTTCAAAAGCTATTAAAGAAAAGTCTGGTTCTTTATCATTACCAGACCTAATAATAATTGACGGTGGAAAAGGACAATACTCAGTTTCTAGAGAAGTGCTCAATGAATTAGGATTACATGATTTACCAATTTTAGCAGTGGCAAAGGGTAAAAAAAGGAATGCTGGTGAAGAAAAAATTTATCATAAAAGTAAAGAATATATTTTAGATAAAAACGATCCTTTATTATTTTTTATACAAAGATTAAGAGATGAGGCGCACAGATTTGCTATAAGCACACATAGAGCAAAAAGAAAGAAAAATCTTAGCAAATCTTTGCTTGATCAAATACAAGGAATTTGTAAACGAAGAAAAAGAGCTTTGCTAAATCATTTTGGGTCAGCAAGAGCAGTGGAGTCCGCAAGTTTTGATGATTTAAAATCTGTTGAAGGAATAGAAGACAATATTGCTAAGAAAATATATAATTATTTTCACGAATGAATATAAAAATACCAAATATACTTACAATTGGACGTATAATAATAGTTCCTATTTTTGTAATTTCATTTTTTTTACCTGGATTGTTTGGTGATCTGATACCTTTCTTTCTCTTTGTATTAGCAAGTTTTACAGATTATTTGGATGGTTTGTTAGCAAGATTATTTAAAGAGGAGTCAAAACTAGGTGAATTATTAGACCCAATTGCGGATAAAATATTAGTATCTGCTGCATTAATATTGTTAGTAATGAACGGCACAATAAAAAGTTTTGAGGTAATAGCAGCAATTATAATTTTAACTCGAGAAATTCTAGTATCTGGATTAAGGGAATTTCTTGCTAAGATTAGTGTCGCTTTACCAGTGAATAGCTTAACAAAATTAAAAACTTTTTTACAAATGCTTTCTATTTCAATTTTGTTAACTGGAGAAAGCGGAAATAAAATAATTAATTTTCAGGATTATAATGCACAAACTATTGGTATAATTTTATTATGGTTATCAGCATTTTTAACTCTTTATACTGGATTTGATTACCTAGCAAAAGGTATAGACCATGCTATTAATGAGGATAATAAAGAAAATTAAGTAATGAAACTTTCAGAGATAAATATTAGAGAAAAACAATTTCACAATGAACTACACTCGGGAAAGAATATTCGTAAAGAAAATATTTTTTATAAAGCTGTTTATAATCTCTATGAAGATTTTTACGAATTTTTAAACAACAATTCTAAGGGGAAATTTGTTTTAGATTTTGGTTGTGGAATTGGTTCAATAACAGAAAAAATAGCAAAACAAAAACCATTAAAAATTGTAGGAGCTGATATATCTGATGTTTCAATTGAAAAAGCAAAAAAAAGAGCTAAAGAAGTAAATCTAGATATAGACTATAGAATAGAAAACTGTGAGAAATCTAGTTTTGACTCAAGCTCATTCGATCTAATTTATGGAACAGGAATCTTACATCATCTAAATTTAGAAAATGCAATTACTGAGATTAACAGATTGCTTAAAAAAGATGGAAAAATGGTATTCATGGAACCTTTGGGAACAAATCCCATAATTAATTTATACAGAAAATTGACACCTAGCTCTAGATCTAAAGATGAACATCCGTTTGTCAAAAAAGATTTTGATTATTTAGAAAAAGTATTCGGAAAATTAGATGTTAAATATTATGGTTTTTTCACACTAGTATTTTTTCTCTTTTATAAAAATCCCAAAAAATCTTTTATTTACAAAATTCTTACAACTTTTGATAAAATTATTTTTAAGGTAAAATATTTTAGATTTTTAGCTTGGTCTGTATTAATTGTAGGTACTAAAAATTAAGCTGCTGATTTCTTTCTAACAAGTATTTGATAACTTTCATCCAATTCCGAAATTAGATTACAGACTTTAAAGTTATATTTGTCGATCTGTGATACTGGAGTGATTTCTGCCGCTGTTCCGGTTAAAAAACATCCAACAAAATTTTTCATTTCTTCAGGTGCTATCTTTCTTTCAAACACTTTAATATTTTTTGCCTTAGCAATCGATATTACTGCTCGTCTTGTAATTCCATCTAAAAATGAGTCTGGAACAGGAGTATGCAATTCATTTTTTTCATTTTTAAAAAAAATATTTGCTCCTGTCGCCTCAGCGATATTACCTTCATGATCTAACATCAAAGAATCTGCAAAACCTTGGCTTTCAGCTTCATGTTTTGATAGGGTACATATCATGTATAATCCAGCAGCCTTTGTGTCCCATGGAACAGATTGTGGAGAAGGTCTGCGCCAAGAAGATATATTTAATTTAATTCCTTTCTTTTTTAATTTTGGATCAAAATATGATCCCCACTCCCAAGCAGCTATAGCAACATTAATTTTATTTTTTTGTGCTGAGACAGCCATCATCTCACTTCCTCTCCAGATTACAGGTCTCACGTAGCCATCTTTTACTTTTTGGATATTTACGATTTTTTTACAGGCTTCATTAATTTCATTTTTAGTATATGGAACTTTAATTCCCATTCTCTCAGCAGAGTAAAACAATCTCTCAGTGTGCTCCTCTAATTTAAAAATATCTCCCTCATAAACTCTTTCTCCTTCAAAAACACAACTAGCATAGTGAAGTCCGTGGCTTAACACATGAATTTTAGCGTCAGCCCATTCAATAGCTTCGCCATTAAACCAAATTTTTCCAGCTCTTTTGTCGTAAGGAACAGATTCCATAAAAAAATTAATATATCGATTTTTTTCTAACAAAAAAGTATATTTGTTAATATAATAAGTCAATATAACTTACCAATTATGAAAGACCTACTTTATCTCAAAGATGAACAGATTAAAGACTTCATACAACTGCTTTTCTATGCTTACAGGGAGACATTTTCAGACCCCAAAAAGATACTCGAAAAAAAATCTTTTGGTCCTGCGCATTTGAGAGCTCTAAATCTTATTGAGAGAAACCCTGGTATAAGTCTGAGTGAGATTATGTTTAAATTAAAAATTACAAAACAAAGCCTTAATAGAGTTTTAAGAGAGCTTATTAATACAAAAATGATAAAACAAATTAAAGATAGCGATGACACGAGAAGAAAAAATATATATCTTGATAAAGAAGGTCAGGTTTTTTTTGATAAAGTTTATGAGTCGCAGAAAAAAAGGATATATCATGCTCTTAAAACTTCTGATCCAAAATCTGTTATACAGTTTAAGGAAGTTTTAAATAAAATAGTAAATGGAAAAAAATAAAAAACATATTTTAGTAATAGATGATGATGACAGAATAAGAGATTTAGTAAAAGAATATTTACAAGAAAATAATTTTATTGTTTCTACAGCAAGTGACGCAGAAAAAGCAAAGATTAAAATCTCTCATTTTAAATTTGATTTAATAGTTTTAGATGTAATGATGCCAGGACAAAATGGGTTTGAACTAACAAAAGAAATAAAAAAAAAGGATAGTACTCCAATAATTCTTTTAACTGCAAAAGGTGAGGTCGAAAATAGAATAGAAGGCTTAGAACTAGGAGCAGATGACTATTTAGGAAAACCATTTGAACCTAAAGAATTATTATTGAGGATTAAAAATATAATCACAAAAAGTGCAAAGATAAATTTAAATAGAATTAAACAAATAGGAGAGGCAAATGTAGACCTTAATAAAATGTCTATAAAATTAAGAGGAAAAATGAGCAGTCTAAATAATGCTGAAAAAAAAGTTTTAATTGAAATGTTATCTAATCCAGGTAAAACATTTTCTAGATCACAAATAGGGTTAATTTCAAACATATCACAAGAAAGATCGATCGATGTAATGATAACAAGATTAAGACAAAAAATTGAATTAGATCCAAAAAAACCAAAATATTTACAAACCATAAGGGGCTCGGGTTATGTTCTCTGGACTGAATAAATTTCTTAAATTAATTTTCCCTAAAGGTTTATTTTACAGATCTTTAATAATAGTCGCAGCACCTATAATTCTTTTACAGGTAATAATAACAATAGTTTTTTTTGATAGTGTATGGATTAAAGCAAACAAAGGAATGACAAGATCTCTTGTAGCTGAACTTAAAACACTTCACGATGTATACAACAAAGATAACGAAAATATTAGTTTTTTAACAGACAGTTATAAAAATAATTTTGATTTTGAAATTGATATAAGTGAAGGAAAGTTGCCGTCAGTAAGTGGAGAAAGAAAATTTAGCCCAATGGATAGATCGCTTAGAAGAGAGTTAAAATCAGTATTTGGGAATAACAATTACTGGTTTACAACATCGAAGTATAAAAATGCTATTGAAATAAAAATAAGAACAAAAAATGAATTAATTAGATTTCTTGTACCTAAAAACAAAATTTATACCTCTTCAATAAGGATATTTATTTTATGGGTTACCTTCCCTTCCTTAATACTTATTCTGATTGCTATAGTTTTCTTAAAAAATCAAACCAGACCAATAGTAAATTTGGCAAAAGCTGCTGAAAAGTTTGGTAAAGGTATTTATGTCAACGAATTTAAACAATCTGGAGCTTCTGAGATTAGAAAGGCATCTTATGAGTTTGATAGGATGGCAAAAAGAATAAATAGACATTTGAATCAAAGATCTGAAATGCTATCAGGAATTAGTCATGATCTAAGGACGCCTCTTACTAGGCTTAAACTACAATTAGCTTTGTTGAATCAAAAGGATGTATCAAAAAAAATGTCTGATGACATTGATGAAATGGAAAGAATGTTAGATGACTATCTTCAATTTGCAAAAAATCAGACTCAAGAAAGTTCAGAAGCCTTGAATGTCATTGATTTATTTAATGAAATTGTAGGTGATTCAAAATTGGTAAATTTAAATTCAAATATAAGCAATAAAGTCATCATAGTCGCAAGAAAAAATGCATTGAAAAGATGTTTCCAAAATTTAATACAAAATGGATTATCATATGGAAAAAATGTTTTCGTCAACGTAAGTAGCACAGCAAATCGAATGATTGTATTAATAGAAGATGATGGTCCTGGCATCCCAGAAGAAGAATATAAAAATGTATTTAAGCCATTTCACAGGCTTGATGAAAGTAGAAGTTTAAATAAATCTGGAGTTGGTCTTGGATTATCTATATCTGAAGATATAATCAACTCTCACGGAGGGACTATTCAATTATCAAAAAGTAATTACTCAGGATTACAAGTTAAAGTTTCTTTACCTTTGTAGTTTTTTTATTTTTTTTAAGTTCTTTAATTAAATTATCTTGTTTTAAAACAATTTTTTTTAATACTTCAAATTCTTCCCGGGTCACCAAGTCAAATTTGTTAATTAACTCATCCTTTTTAAATTTTAGACTTGTTTCAATTTCTTTTTTAATATCTTGAGAGGATAAAATTCCATTTTCGATAAAGCTAGATAATAGTTTTAATATTTGTTCTTTGTTCTTCATAATTAATCTTATTTGATAAGAATACTTATTTCAATTATGTTATAAGTCATAAAATGTATATTCATAATTTAGACCCTATTTTCCTCGATTTAGGATTTTTTGAAATTCGATGGTATTCTTTAGCTTATATAATTGGTATTTTATCTGGTTGGTGGTTGGGTAAAAAAATCTTAACTTTTAGAACAAATTCTAGTGAAACAACTTCTTATGAAATAGAATTCGATAATTTAATTTCTTATTTAATTATTGGGATTATTATAGGTGGAAGGATTGGATATATAATTTTTTATAATCTTTCTTTTTATATTCAAAATCCATTAGATATAATTAAAATTTGGGAAGGCGGAATGTCTTTTCATGGAGGATTAATAGGAGTAATTCTAACTACATATATTTTTTCATATAAAAAAAAACTTAAATCTCTAGTTTATTTAGATATAATTTCGTGTGTAACTCCAATTGGATTGTTTTTTGGAAGAGTAGCAAACTTTATTAATGCTGAATTGTATGGAAAACCAACAGATGTGATTTGGGCAGTAATTTTTCCGGTTGTTGATGAAATTCCAAGACACCCCTCACAACTTTATGAGGCTTTTTTAGAGGGTATAGTATTATTTTTAATACTGATATTTAAAATTTTTAGATCTAAAACTAACACTGGTGTTTGTTCTTGTTTGTTTTTAATTTTTTATGGTTTGTTTAGAATTTTTTCAGAATTATTTAGAGAACCAGATATTCAAATCGGGTACATTTATAATTTTTTAAGCATGGGAACATTTTTAAGTCTTATTATGATTGTATTAGGAGCAGCTCTTTTAATAAAAATTAATAAAAATGCGATCAAATATTAAATATTTCAAAAAAAACAAAATAATTTCTTTGGACAATTTTATTAATGATGTTTTGTATAATAGGGTCTATGGATATTACACAAAAAAAATACCCTTTGGAAAAGATGGGGATTTCATAACGGCTCCATCCATTTCACCTTTGTTCAGTGAAATGGTAGCAATTTGGATTGTTTCATATTGGGAAAGTCTTAACAAACCCAAAAATTTTAATGTCATAGAACTAGGTCCTGGAAATGGTGCATTATACAATACTTTAGTCAAAACTTTTCATAATTTTCCAGAATTTGAAAAAAGTTCAAATTTTTATTTGTTTGAAAAAAGTAATTATTTAAAAAAAATTCAGAAAAAAAATATAAAAAATAAAAAAGTTATCTGGGTTTCAAATTTAAATAAAATTAAAAAAGGTCCTGCTTTATTTTTTGGTAATGAGTTTTTTGATGCAATACCTGTTAAACAATATGAGAAAATAAATAATAAATTATATGAACACTGTGTTTGTCTTGATGAAAAAAACAATATAAAAAAAAGGTTAATAAAGGCCTCAGCAAAAAGCACAAATATGATAAATAACTCAAGAATTCTTAGTAAGCTAAAATTTATAGAGTACCCAAAGTTAGGATTTAAAATTATCGCTCCAATGGTTGAAAAAGTAAATAAACTTGGTGGAGGTATAATGCTTATAGACTATGGGTATATTAGGCAAAAAAATTTAAATTCTCTTCAATCAATTAAAAAACATAAAAAAAATAATTTATTTTCCTCTCTTGGAAATGCAGATATAACCTCTTTAGTTAATTTTGAATTGTTAAAAGATTATTTTATTAAAAAAAGATTGCACGTTGAAAAAATAGTTCCTCAAAATTATTTTTTAAAAAAAATTGGGATTATGGAAAGAGCAAATATACTAAGCAGAAAAATGACTTTTAAAGAAAAAGCAGACTTATTTTTCAGATTAAAAAGGCTTTTAGACACTAATTATATGGGTGATTTATTCAAAGTAATACTAGCTCATAAAAAGAAAAAGAAAAAAATTAAAGGGTTTTATTAATGTTTTTTTCTAAACAACTAATAAAATTTAAAAATATTAATCATTGTTTTTTTTCAAGAAAAAATGGATTCTCAAAAGGAATTTATAGTTCTCTTAATTGTGGCAAAGGGTCTAAAGATAGTAGAGATCACATAAACAAAAATTTGGAATTCGTATGCAAAAAATTAGGTATCGAAAATAAAAATTTAGTTTTAATGACTCAAACTCATAGTAATAAAGTTATAATTATTAATGAAAATAATCTTAAATTAGGAAGATTTGAAGCAGATGCAATGATTACAAAAGTAAAAGGAGTTGCACTTGGTGTTTTAACAGCAGATTGTGTACCGATAATTTTATACGACAAAAAAAATAAAATTATTGCTTGTATTCACGCAGGTTGGAGAGGTTGCATTAATGGTATAATTGAAAATACTGTAAATAAAATGAAAGAACTATGTCGTGATAACTCCATTCTTGCATCAGTTGGTCCTTGTATTGGAAATCAGAGTTATGAAGTTAATGAAGATTTTTGTGAAAATTTTAAAAGCCAAAATGAAGAAAATTCATTATTTTTTAAAGATAAAGGAAATGACCAGCTTCTTTTTGATATAAGAGGTTTTGTTAACAAAAAATTGGAACTTTTAGGTATTAAGGATATAGATAATATCGATATGGACACTTTTCAAGACCCTGAGAATTTTTATAGCTATAGAAGATCAAAAAAATTGCAAGAGCCTGACTATGGAAGATGTATATCAACAATATGTTTGAAAACTTAAAAAAATAATTGTATAAATAGATACCTTTCATGAAAATTTTATCTGGAACTAGCAACCAAAAGCTCAGTAAGGATATCGCCAAGCAATTAAAACTTAAATTAGTCAATACCAATATTAAAAGATTTGAAGATGGCGAGATTTATATCGAAATAAATGAAAATATAAGAGGAAATAGTGTTTTTGTAATTCAGTCAACTTCAAATCCAGCTAATGATAACTTAATGGAATTATTACTTGTCATTGATGCACTAAAGAGATCTTCAGCAAAAAATATCACAGCGGTCATACCTTATTATGGTTATGCTAGACAAGACAGAAAAGTTGCTCCAAGAACTTCTATATCGGCTAAAGTTGTTGCAAACTTACTTACAAATGCTGGGGCTAGTAGAATTGTAACTGTAGACCTACATGCTGGTCAAATTCAAGGTTTTTTTGACATGCCAGTTGACAACTTATTTACAACTCCTTTATTTGCAAAATATATAAAGAAAAAGTTTAAAAATAAAAATTTAATTTGTGTTTCCCCTGATGTTGGCGGTGTACAAAGAACAAGGGGACTGGCTACAAGAATAAAAGCAGATTTAGCTATTATTGATAAAAGAAGACCTAAGCCAGGACAATCGCAAGTAATGAATATTATTGGAAATGTAAAAGGTAAAACATGTATCATTGTTGACGATATAATTGATAGTGGAGGTACAATAGTTAATGCTGTAGGAGCATTGAAAAAAGCTGGAGCAATAGATGTATACGTATTTATTACTCATGCAGTTTTAAGTGGAGAAGCGGTATCAAAGATTAAAAAATCTAAGATAAAAAAATTAATCATTACTGATACTATAGATAACTCAAAAAAAATAAAAAATAACAATAAAATTGAGGTATTATCAATATCTCCCCTTATGGCAGAGGCAATAAAGAGAATATCTAATTCAAATTCAGTATCAGATTTATTCAATTAATACTTGTTTTATTATAAAAGTGGAGTTATATAGCTCATCCAAAATAATATTATGAATAATTTAAAAGCTATAAAGAGAGAGAGTACCTCTACCGGAAAAAACAATAAACTTCGATCGGAAGGTTTTATTCCGGCTATTTTATACGGAGGCAAAGATCCAAATACCAAAATTTCTATTTCAAAAAAATCTATTTCAACCATTTTAAATGATGAGTCTTTTCTATCTACAGTATTAGAGTTAGATATAGATGGAAAAAAAGAAAAAGTTTTACCAAGAGAGGTAGCTTACCACGTAGTCTCTGACGAACCTATACACATAGATTTCATGAGAATAGTAGCAGGAGCAAAAATAGTTATAGAAATACCTGTAAAGTTTAAAAATCATGAAGAGTCACCAGGTTTAAAAAAAGGTGGAGTTTTAAATATTGTAAGAAGAAAAGTTGAGTTAAAATGTCCAGCAGATAAAATTCCTGATGACATAATTATTGACTTATCTGGACTTGAAATTGGAACTAGTGTAAAAATATCTTCTGTTAGTCTCCCAGAAAATGTAGTTCCAACAATTTCTGACAGAGATTTCGTTATTGCTACGGTAGCTGCACCTACGATAGTTAAAGAGCCTGAAAAACCACAGGTAGAAGGTGAAGCTGCTACTGAAGGAGCTGAGGGAGAAGCATCAACTGCTGAGGGTGGAGAAGGAGCTCCAGCTAAAGAGGGAGATGCAGCTAAAAAAGATGAAAAAGGAAAAGAACAAGCTGGAGATAAAAAACAAGCTGGGGATAAAAAACCAGCCGGGGATAAAAAACCAGCTACAGAAAAAAAACCTACTGAAAAGAAATAAATAATATGCTTTTACTTGTCGGATTATGCAATCCAGGACCTAATAGCTCAAACAATCGTCATAATATCGGATTCAAGATTATAGATGCAATTAATTTACATTTTAAACTTTCAAAACAAAAACCTAAATTTAAGGGACTTTTAACAACTGGAAACATAGAAAAAGAAAAAGTGTATGCAGTAAAGCCATTAACTTTTATGAATAATTCTGGAACTGCAATAAAAGAATTAATGGACTACTTTAAAATTAATGCTAAGGACGTAATAGTTTTTCATGATGATATGGACATTGATTTTGGAAAAATTAAAACAAAATTTGGTGGAAGTAGCGCTGGCCATAATGGAATAGAGTCTATTGATAAATTTATAGGTAAAGATTATTCAAGAGTAAGAATAGGTATAGGACATCCTAAGGAGAGGAAAAAAGTAAATAACCACGTTCTTGAAGATTTTAAAGAAGATGAGGAAGAAAAAATAAAAGAAATTACTGATAACATTATTAAATCAATTCCTACTCTAATTGAAAAAAAAATAGACTTATTCTCTAGCAAGGTAAATCAAAATCTTAATGGGATTTAAATGCGGAATAGTTGGTCTTCCTAATGTAGGAAAGTCAACTTTATTTAATGCTCTTACTGCTTCTAAGAATGCAGAAGCTGCAAACTTTCCTTTTTGTACTATAGATCCAAATATAGGCATCGTTGATGTTGTGGACAAAAGATTAGATAAACTATCTGAACTTTCAAAGTCAAAAAAAAAAATTTATACAAATATAACTTTTGTTGATATCGCTGGGCTAGTAAAAGGAGCTTCAAAAGGAGAAGGCTTAGGCAATAAGTTTCTTTCACACATTAGAGAGGTTGATGCAATTATTCATTTGGTAAGATGTTTTGAGTCAGAAAAAATTACTCACGTTAATTCTGAGATAAACCCCTGTAATGACCTTGAAACTATAAAAACTGAAATTTTGCTTGCAGACATTGATGTAATTCAAAAAAAATTAGAAAAAAGTAAAAGAAAATTACTCAACTCAAATGAGATAGACATTTTGGATAAAAAATTAAAATCTTTAAATAATGGTTTAGATTCACAACCAAAATCAAAGGAAGAAGAACAATTTCTTTTATCATTAGGTTTGTTGAGCGTTAAACCAAAAATTATCGTATGCAATGTTGATGAAAATAGTTTGTCTTCAGGAAATAAATTTACAAATTCTATAAAAGACAAGTACCCTAAAGAAAAAATAGTAATTATTTGTGCAGATATAGAAGACCAAATTATGGGTTTAGATAAAAGTGAGAGAGAGGTTTTTATGAAAGAAGTAGGTTTAGACAAAACCGGACTAAACCAATTAATTAAAGAAGGCTATGATCTTTTAAATCTTGATACATTTTTTACATCAGGACCTGAAGAGAGCAGAGCATGGACTGTGAGAAAAAATACCCCAGCTCCAAAAGCGGCAAGTGTAATTCATACTGACTTTGAAAAAAATTTTATAAGAGCTGAAGCAGTCACATGCGAAGATTTTATTAAATATGGTAGCTCAGAAAAATGTAGAGAAAATGGAAAGTTAAGAATAGAAGGTAAAGATTACATTGTGAAAGATGGTGATGTTTTATTCTTTAGAGTCAATCCTTGACCATATACGTTTCATACTTAGAAAAACTAAAATGGATAAAAGTATTAAATATAAGAGAACTTTTACTCCCGTCTTATGTCTAGTTTCGAGTTCAGGTTCTGCTGCCCATGACAAAAAAGTAGTAACGTCTTTAGCCATATTTTCAATTGAAGCTTCAGTACCATCTGCATATTCAACTATTCCCTCTACCAATGGAGCAGACATTTTTATTTTATTTCCAATCATGTATTTATTATAATAAACACCCTCGTCTAAAATCATACCAGCGGGCGGATCTTCATATCCCACTAATACAGAATAAATATAATTCGAGCCTCCAGGTCTTGCTTTAACCAATACTGACATATCTGGAGGGTATGCTCCTCCGTTAGCTGCAATTGAAGCGTTTACATTTGGATAAGGACTTTTAAATTTGTCTGATGGTTTTCCAGGTCTTGTAAACATTTCTCCTTGGCTATCCGGACCGTCTTCAATTTCAATACTTGCTGCAATTGCTTTAACTTCTGCTTCAGAAAACTCTGGTCCGCCAGGTTCTCCCAAATTTCTATAACTGAGATACTGCATAGAATGACAAGATGAACATACTTCTTGATAGACTTGATACCCTCGCTGTAAAGATGCTCTATCAAATTTTCCTGTTAAACCTTTAAAGCTCCAATCAACCTTAATTGGATCATTTTGCTCTGCACCATAGCCTGAGCAAGGAAATAATATTATGAAAGATGTAATTAAAATTTTTAAAAATTTAAATTTTTCCATTATCTTTCTTAGCTAAAGATGGTTCGGCTCCACCGGATAGAACTGGTTCAGAAATACTCATAGGAATTGGTTCTGTTTTCTCGAGTAAACCAACAACTGGTAAAACAACGACAAAATGTAAAAAATAGTAAATTGTTCCTACTCTTGCTAAGACTAGATATATTCCCTCTGCTGGCATTGCGCCCATATACCCAAGCATTAAAACATCCAAAACAAAAATCCAGAAGAATTGTCTATAAATAGGTCTAAATACTGCAGACCTAACTTTAGAAGTATCTAACCATGGTAAAACAAATAAAATAAATATCGATCCAAACATTAAAATTACACCGCCTAATTTGTCAGGAACTGATCTTAATATTGCATAAAACGGTAATAGATACCATTCTGGAACTATATGGGCAGGTGTAACCAAAGGATTGGCAGGAATATAGTTATCTGAGTGTCCTAAAACATTAGGAGTAAAAAATACAAATCCTGCAAATACAATCATAAACATTAATAAAGCAAAAGCGTCTTTGATTGTTATATACGGGTGGAAAGGAACTGTATCTTTTGAAGGTTTTTTAATTTCTATTCCAACAGGATTATTGTTACCTGGAACGTGCAAGGCCCAGATATGTAAAACTACTAGTCCTACAATTAAAAAAGGAAATAAATAATGAAGGCTAAAAAATCTATTTAAAGTTGGGTTATCAACTGAATATGCTCCCCATAACCAAGTAGTTATACTCTCTCCTACTAAAGGTATAGCACTAAATAAGTTAGTTATAACTGTAGCGCCCCAAAAACTCATTTGTCCCCAAGGCAAAACGTAACCCATGAATGCAGTTGCCATCATTAATAAATAAATCATTAAACCGATAATCCAAATAACTTCTCTTGGTGATTTATAAGACCCGTAAAATAACGATCTAAAAATGTGAATGTATACGGCAAGAAAAAACATGGATGCCCCATTGCTGTGAATATATCTTATCAACCAACCATAATTTACATCTCTCATTATATGTTCAACACTAGCAAAAGCTAAATCTGCATGAGCAACGTAATGAAAAGCTAAGACTATGCCAGTTATAATTTGAGTTAATAAGCAAAAAGTTAATATCCCGCCAAAGGTCCACCAATAATTTAAATTTTTTGGTGTTGGGTAATCTGTAAGATGAGAAGTTAAAGTTAACAGAGGAAGTCGATCATTAAACCACTTTCCAGCTTTTGATTTAGGTGTATATTCTTGATCACTCATAATAATTTTTATCCTATTTTAATAGTATTGTTATCAACAAATTCGTATTTAGGTATTTCCATATTTGTTGGGGCTGGTCCTTTTCTAATTCTTCCTGAAACATCGTAATGAGATCCGTGACAAGGACAAAACCATCCGTTATAGTCTCCTTTATTAGATAAAGGAACACAGCCAAGATGTGTGCATACACCTAGCATTACTAACCACTCTTCTTTACCGTCTTTAACTCTATCTTCATCTTTTTGAGGGTCAGGCAGTTCGGATAAAGCAACCGATCGTGCTTCATTAATTTCTTCTTTAGTTCTTCTTTTTAAAAATACTGGCTTTCCTCTCCATAAAACTGTTATGGATTTTCCAGGTTCAACCTGACTAATATCAACTTCAGTGGTTGCCAATGCTTGTTGAGCTCTATCAGGATTCATTTGGTCAATCAAAGGCCATACAACAGCGCCTAGGCCGACCGCACCAACGGTGTAAGTAGCTGTAAATAAAAAGTCTCTTCTATTTGTTTTTTTTTCTGGTTTATCCATATAAGATGTTTACTATTTTAATATCTAAATTAAACACAATTTTGATATTTTCTAGGGTCAGAATGACACATAAATTATGGTAAAATGATCAACATTGCACTTTTTCAGCCTGACATACCTCAAAATACTGCTGCAATTATTAGATTAGCTGCATGTTTAAATGTAAGGGTTCATATTATTAAGCCTTGCGGGTTCAATTTAGAAGACTCAAGGTTTAAACGTGTCGTTATGGAGTATGGGAAAAATGTAAAAATTTCAATTTATGAGGATTTTAAAATGTTTGAAAAACAAAATGCAAAATTAAGAATTATTTTAATGACAACAAAAGCTAAGAAAATTTATCATAATTTTAAATTTAAAAAAGATGATATACTCTTGCTAGGCAGAGAAAGTGCAGGACTGCCCTCTTTAATACACAAAAAATTTAAAAATAAATTAAAAATTTTAATGAACAAAAAAACCAGATCTTTAAATGTAGCAATGGCAGCTGCAATTGTTTCATCCGAAGCTTTAAGACGAATTAAACATTTATCATGATTGAAGATATTAATATCAAAAAAAAATTAGTTAATAATTGGTTTGTGTTTCTTCAAAGTGAAATTTGCAAACAATTTCAAAAATTAGAAAAATCTAAAGTTAAAATTAACGCAAAGAAATTTAAAAAAAGGATATGGAACAAAGATAAAATGATCGGTGGAGGTGGAACATCTTTTTTTTTAAAAAATGGAGCTATTTTTGACCAAGTTGGAGTAAATCAATCAACTGTGCATGGAAAGTTTAGAAAAGAATTTAGATCGAAAATACTTGGGGCGGAAAAAACAGGAAAATATTGGGCATCTGGAATTTCTGTAGTAGCACATATGAAAAACCCTAAAATACCAGCAATTCATTTCAATACTAGGTTTATAGTGACATCAAAAGAATGGTTTGGTGGAGGAATAGATGTAACTCCAGCTTTTAAAGATAAATCAGAAGAAAAAAAATTACATCAAAAATTAAAATTGATATGTAAACAAAACAAAAAAAATTATTTAAAGTACAAAAATTGGTGTGATAATTATTTTTATCTTCCCCATCGAAATGAAGCTAGAGGTATAGGTGGAATTTTTTTTGATTATGAGAAAAAGAACTGGAAAGAAAATTTTAAATTTATAAGGGATCTAGGTTTAGCTTTTATTGATATAACAAAAGATATAATTATAAAAAAAAATAATGTAAGATGGTCCCACAAAGACAAAAATACTCAACTATTAAAAAGAGGTAAATATGTAGAGTTCAATCTTTTGTATGACAGAGGAACAAAGTTTGGATTTAATTCAGGAGGAAATATCGAGTCAATCTTAATGTCATTGCCTCGAAATGCAAAGTGGAAATAAGATGGATAAAGAACCTATTACAGTGGCAGGATTAGAAAAGATTAAAGCTGAATTAGAAGAATTAAAAAATAAAAAAAGACCACAGATAGTTGCAGCTATAGCTGAAGCTAGATCTCATGGAGATTTAAAAGAAAATGCAGAGTACCACGCTGCTAAAGAACAGCAAGCACAGTTAGAAAGTCGAGTAATTGCCATTAATGATATCATTGCTAGAGCAAATGTAATTGATGTAACTAAAATAGAAAATGACGGAAGCGTAATTTTTGGTTCAACTGTTACAGTTCAGGATTTAGATAATAATAAAAAAATAAAGTATAAAATTGTTGGACGCGATGAAGCAGATATCTCAAAAAATTTAATATATTTTAAATCTCCTATTGGTAAGGCGATGATAGCAAAAAATGTAAAAGATTTAGTCTCTGTTAAGACACCCTCAGGAGAGCGAAGTTTTGAAATACTTAAAGTTGAATATAATTAGTTTTTTTCTTTTTTAATAACGCTTGAAATATACTCTTCTGTTAGAGAATAATTGTTATTTAACCATTCTTGCTCTAGATTTTTTAGAACTGAACCAATTTTTTTTCCTTCTGAAATTCCTTTTTTCATTATAAAATTACCATCTATAGGAAATTTTGGAACTTTTATTTTATTGATTTCAGAAATTTGAATTTCAAGTTCTCTATTTTTCATTTTTTTTCCATCTAAAAAAATAAATACGGATAAATCTTGTAGGATTTTCTTACCATGTAAATAAATATTTTTACTGAGATTTTTTTTAAAAAAATTCCTATCAGATTTAGCTATTTCATATAAGTTTGCTAAATTTGTAAGACTATTTTTTATTTCATTGGAAGTATTGTATTTATGACAAAAATACTCATAATTATTTGTATCATCTAAAAGAAGTACAGATAGCATCAAAATCTTATCAAAATTGTAATTAATTTTATTAATGTTTTCTAATCTATTTAAATATTTTAATTCTGGAAATATATTAGTAAAAATAGTTTTTAATTGTTCATTAGAAGATATTTCTTTGAAATTTCCTAGCTGAATTGTTTTAAGTAATTCTATTAAAATTCTTTCTTTTGAAATTTTTTTGATGCCATTTAAATTTAATTTTATTGCCTCAAAGGTAGAGAGTTCAAAATTTGTGTAATTATACTCTAATGCAAATCTTATAAATCTTATTATTCTTAAATAATCTTCATTAATTCTTTTAGTTGGATCGCCAATAAACTTTACAACTCCATTTTTTAAATCTTGAACTCCTAATTGAGGATCAAAGATTTTTCCATTCTTATCTAAATAAATTGAGTTTATGGTAAAATCTCTTCTTTCTGAGTCGGCCTTCCAATTTTCAGTGAACTCTACCTCTGCATGTCTACCATCAGTCAATATGTCTTTTCTTAATGTTGTTAATTCAAATTTAGATTTATTGATAAGTATTGTGACTGTGCCATGTTTAGATCCGGTGTCAATAACTCTAAATTCTCCTTCTGACTCAAATTTATTTTTTATTTCTTTCGGGCTTAAAATAGTTGCTATATCAATGTCATCAATTTCTTCATTCAAAATAAATTTTCGTACACATCCTCCTACAAACATTGCAACTTTTTTATCTTTTGGAAGATCTTTTTCAAGAATTTTAAAAAGTTTTTTAATTTCTTCTGATTTATAAAAGGGAAATACTATTTTCTTAATTTTTTTAAATAAATTTAAATTTGATAATTCTTTTTTCATTAGTCTGGCTGGGGCACTAGGATTCGAACCTAGGATGGTGGTATCAAAAACCACTGCCTTACCGCTTGGCTATGCCCCAATGCTATCGGTTTGATATACCATATAATTATACAATTAAATAGTTTTTGTAACTGCGGCCCAATATTTTGGGAACTTTTTTTTAATTTTTTTAATACCTAATTTGGCTAATTTTTGACTTTTAAACATACCGTAACAAGCAGATCCAGATCCTGTCATTCTTGATAAATAACAACCTTTTTGAAAAGATAAGAACGATATTATTTTTTTAATTTCAGGCTGAATTGAAGATGATATTGTTTCAAGGTCATTTTTCTCCTTTTTAATCAATTCTATAAAAAACGATTTGCGATTAATATTTGCAAAATTTATTTTTGAAGTTTTACTGAACTTTCTAACTTTTGAATAAATATGTTTTGTGGAACATTTAATGTTTGGGTAAATAATAATAAAATGTAAGTTATATTTTTTTTTAAATTCTTTCACATTTTTAAGGCTTTTTTGAAAAGATTGATTATGAAAAAAAAGTCTTAAATCTGATCCAATATAATTTGTAAAAATACCCATTTTTTTCTCTATATCATTCTTTTTAACAAAATATTTTATCAGAAATGCTGCGTTGCTTGTGCCTCCTCCCAGTCCAGAAAAAACTGGAATTTTTTTATTAATTGATATTTTATAAAAAGTGTTTTTTTTAATTAAGTTTTTAGATCTCAATAATCTAAGCACGTTTATAATAGAATTTTTTTTAATATTAACGTCCTTTTTAAATTTTCCATTGAAGGTAATGATGTCGTATTTTTTTTTAATTGTTTTGACTGTAATTTCATCATGTAAATTTACTAGAACTGCTGTTGACTGAATATTATGAAACCCGTTGTTTAACTTTTTAAGAACTCTTAGAGATAAATTAATTTTACAATATGATTTTATCATAAAATAACTAAAGTTTTATATTGGGTCCGAAAAGTAGTTTTTTTTGAATTTTTTCTTTAAGTTCTTCCTCTGTTTTTTTAAGTGTTAATACATACTTCCAGTAATATCTCGCTTGAACTTTTTGATTATTCATCCATAAGGAATCGGCAAAATGATCATTAATAATTGGATCTGAAGGCATAATTCTAACAGCAAACTGTAATTGATTTTTAGCTTCCTTAAATTTTTTAAGCTTAAATAATGCCCAGCCTAATGAGTCAACAATGTATCCATCATTTTTTTTAAGTTCATTTGCTTTCTCTAACATTTTTAGGGACTTTTTTATGTAAAGACCTTTTTCAATCCAAGAGTAAGCAAGATAATTTATAACGTATGGTTGATTAGGTTTAACTCTTAAAGAATTTAAAAAATCACTCTCTGCCTCTTCCCAGTTCCCTTGTCTCTCATTTGCAATGCCTCTTCCATCTGTTGCTTTAGGATACAAATAATGATTTTCATCAATTTGATCTATAACTTTTGTAAAATAATTTATAGCTTTTTCGTAATTTTCGTTGCTATTTAAAAATCGTGCATAGTCATAAGTTTCATAAACGCTAGGTGTTACTATTTGATCATATTGCTTTTTGAGATATTCATTAGCTTTTTTTTCTTTATCTTCTTTTATTAATATATTTGAAATTTGTTTAGCAGAGTACCATTTATAAATTTTTCCTTTTTTTTGTGTTTTATTGTAGACCTTTTTTGCCTCATCAAAATTATCAACCATATACAAATTTTCTGCATATAAAGTTTCAAAAGATGTGAAGTTAGGATTGAGGAATACTGCTAAGTTCAAATAAAAATTTGATAAATAATATGCAGATTGTGCTGCAGTTGAATTTGCAGCAATATAAAAAATTTCAGCAATAATATTTGATGGATTTTTACAATCAAACTGATTGCTAAAATTTTCTGATTTTTTTGGAATATCAAGTTTTAATTGATTAAGCAGAAGATTATTTGGGTTTTTTATAATTGACTCCTCCAAATATTTAAATGCAGCTTTATTTTCTGAAATTCTATTTAAATAATTTACTAGAAAAAATATATATCTTGAAAAATCTTTTTGATCATTGGATGTAAGATCAATAAAAGATTGTTCGGTATTATCCGAATTATAAAAACAGTGAATAAAAGGTCTTTGAATACTGGCAATATTAACAAATTCTTTCGGTAAAGTTTCTAAGTAATTTAAAGCTTCATCAATCTCAATGCTTGGAAAAGTTGCCCAGCCTTTTAGTGATAAAGCCAATAATTTTTTAAGAGGATCTTTTTGTTCTGGTTTATTTAATTTTTCAAAATAATTTAAAGCTTTATAATATTGTTTTTTCTTTAAATGATACGTACCTATTATTAAATTACTTTGAAAGTCATCTGGATTATCTTTTACTATTTTTGTTGAATAAGAATAAACCTTGTCAAATTTTCTTAAATTAACAAGTGTATGTTGATAAATTTGAGAATAAAATTTATGCGAATTTTCAAGACCTTCTAACGTCTTCAAATAGTTGAATGAATTAAGATACTCATTATCATATAAAGAAATAATTCCAGAAAAGTAGCTAGAAATTTTTTCTGATTTATTATACTTGTCTAATGTTTTGGCATAAACTAAATTGGGTATAGAAATAAAAAAAAATATTTGTAATAAAAAGTAGATTAATAATGTTTTTTTTTTCATAAAAAATCTTTTGTATGACGAAGAAAATTAATAACAAACTATCTAAACTCGTCAAATATTATAGCTTAATTAATTACAACCTAATATACGATAATAAGTCTATAAATAGATATAAAAAAAATAAACTGGGCATAAATTCGAATAAGGTTGCACTACTCAAAAAACTAGCAAACTCACTAAAAAATATAAAAAACTGTGACTTAAAAAAAAGTGCTACAAACTTAGTATTTTCCGATGGTAATATAAATTCTAAAATAATGATAATTGGAGAAGGACCTGGAGCTAACGAAGACAAAGAAGGGTTGCCATTTGTAGGAAGAGCTGGTCAGCTATTAGATAAAATGTTGAGCTCTATAAATCTTGATAGAAATAATGTCTATATCACTAATGTAGTAAATTATAGACCCCCGGAAAATAGAAAACCAACTGATGAGGAAATAAGACGTTATTTACCATATCTAACAAAACATATAGAAATAATAAACCCAAAAATTTTAGTTTTACTTGGAAGTACTGCCTTGAATACTTTGATTGGAAACGAAGTTGTTATTTCAAAAGCTAGAGGAAAATGGATTGAAAAAAAAATTGGCAACATAAAGATGTCAGTTATAGCTTCTTTTCACCCAGCATTTTTAATGAGGCAGCCCGATCAAAAAAAAATGTCTTGGATTGATCTTAAAATGATAAGAAAAAAAATAATTGATCTTGGAATAAAAATTGAAAAATAATTTAATTACAGCCGGAGTTGATGAAGTAGGTAGAGGATGTTTAGCAGGACCAGTTGTTTCGGCTGCGGTAATTTTAAAAAAAAGTATAAATTTAAAGATATTGAAAGATTCTAAAAAAATAAGTTTTAATAAAAGATTAAAAATAGCTGAACATATTAAATTAAATTCATATTTTTCTATTGGAGTTGCATCAGTAGAAGAGATTTTTGAATTGAATATCCTACGTGCATCTCTTTTATCAATGAAGAGAGCTATTGATAGATTGAATATTAAACCTGAATTAATTTTAATAGATGGTACTTTTGCACCTAAGGGATTGGTGAATTATAAAACTATTATTAATGGAGATGAAAAAATCAAATGCATAAGTGCAGCCTCAATTGTAGCAAAAACATATCGTGATTTTTTAATGATAAAATTATCGGAAAAATTTAAGAATTATGCTTGGGAAAGAAATTTCGGATATGGCACTAGAGCTCATTTAGAAGGTTTAAAAAAATTTGGTATAACGTCTCAACACAGAAAAAGTTTTAAACCGATACACAAGATATTGTTTAAATAATATTTCTTAGCACTAGAGGACTCTTTTTTATAAAAAATCATTTGATTGTAGATTCAATTTCGAGTTGAATCTTGAAATGTCTAAAAATCTCGGCAAAATTATAAATGGTGATTCATTACATGAACTTAAAAAAATTCCTAATGAGTCTTTTGATCTTATTTTTGCTGATCCACCCTACTTTATGCAAATCGGAGATACTTTAACTAGGCCGGATTCTAGTAAATTCAATGGTGTAAATGATAAATGGGATCGGTTTCAAAATTATGAACATTACGATGATTTTTGTAAGGCATGGTTGATTGAGTGCAAAAGAATTTTAAAAAAAAATGGAAGCATTTGGGTTATTGGATCATACCACAATATTTTTCGCATAGGTTATCATTTACAAAATTTAAATTATTGGCTGTTAAATGATGTTATTTGGAGAAAAAATAATCCAATGCCTAATTTCAGAGGAACTAGATTTACTAATGCACATGAAACTTTGATTTGGGCCTCTAAAGATAAAAAATCAAAGTATACTTTTAATTACCAATCTTTAAAATGTTTAAATGATGATTTGCAAATGAGATCGGATTGGACGTTTCCTATTTGCAATGGCAAAGAAAGATTGAAAAAAAGAGGAAAAAAAATTCATTCGACTCAAAAACCCGAAGCGCTTCTACATAGAATTATACTTGCTACAACAGATAAAGGAGATGCAATTTTAGATCCTTTTTTAGGTACAGGTACAACAGCGGTTGTTTGTAAAAAATTAGGAAGGAAATATTTTGGCATAGAGAAAAATAAGACGTACTTCAAAGCTGCAAATGACAGAATTAATGATACTAAGATTATTAAAGAAGATTATCTAGATGTTGTAGAAAACAATAAGTCTAAACCAAGAATACCTTTTGGGTCATTAGTTGAATTAGGAATTTTAAAACCAGGAACAGTATTATTTGATCCAAAGAAAAAAATTAACGCAAAAATTATGGTTGATGGCAGTATAAAATCAAAAGAAGCTGAAGGATCTATTCATAAAGTAGCAGCTAAAATAATGGGCACTGAAAGTTATAATGGTTGGACTTATTGGCATTGTAATATCGACGGAGCAACAGTTTTAATAGATAGTTTAAGGCAAAAATTTATTTCTCAAAAAAGAATTTAGTTTTTATAAACCTTTCCCAGATAATTCTTCAAAAATTTCTTATTTTTTACTAGTTGTTTTATAAACATGTCTCTTATTTTCGTGATAAATGAATTCGATATGTGAAATACAAAAAAATTAAAGTCTGATCTCTTTTTTATAATCCTCACTCTTTCTGATCGATTCTTGAAATATATATTATGTGCATTTTGATTGTTGTTCTTTAACAAATTAAAAAGCTCGTATGCACTTTCTATTGATTGAGAGGCACCTTGAGCCATACTTGGAAGAAATCCATGAAAAGCATCTCCTAAATAAAACACTTTTTTATTTGATGAAGGCGTAGACGTTTTTGTCGAATATAAAGGCAATGATTTCAGGTTACCTTGAAATAATAATTCTAAATTTTTATTTTGATTTAAAATTTTTTTACCAATTAATTTTTTAACATTGTTGGGATCAAAATTTTTTTCTCTTACTATACATACTAAATTTAATTCATTTTTTTTGTTAACCGGATAAATAACTAAGTGAGTATTAGATCCCATTATTAAATTAATATTTTTTTCATCAAAATCTAACTTTAAATTAGATTTTAAAATTGTTCTTATCGCTATTGCATTTCTGAATTTAGGTATAGTTTTTTTAGTTTCAAAAAAAGCTCTAGTGTTGGAGAATATTCCGTCTGCGGCTGCTATGTAATCAACTAAATCATTAGTATTATCATCAAAATTAATTAATATTTTATCTTTAATTTCTGAAATTTTCTTAATCCGTTTTCCAAATCTTAAATGTTGCGTATAAATTTCATCTTTTAAAAACTCTATCAATGTTGACCTTCTAAGAGTTGTGTATTTAGTATCTGCGTTGTTAAATTTTGTAATATCTAAATCACAAATTTTATGATTTTTTATTGAGAAGAAATTTAATTTTTCTGGATGGTAGATTTCTTCTCTCTTAATGTTTTTAAATTTAATTTTATTTAATATTGATACGCTGTTTGCCGCTAATTGAATCCCAAATCCCTCTTCTAATGACAAGCTTTCTTCTTTTTCATAGACCATGAAATCGAAATCAGAATTTTTTTTTATAAAATTAGCTAGTGTAAGTCCTGCGATACCTGAGCCAATGATAGCTATTTTTTTTTTTCATTAAAATAAAACTGACACCTGTTTAAATATTTTTTTCGTAAAGTTTGGAATAAATCTTCTGTTATCGTTTATCGAATGCCAAAAAAAAGACTCAGGAATGTTCTTTGAAAACTTATAATATAAATTTATATTTAACTTTAAATTTGATATTGAATTTTTATAATTTTTCAAAAACTTCCAACTTATTTTTTTTTTCTTAAAATTTGACACTTTAATTTTAGGTAAACTATATTCATTTAAAAAACCTAAATTATTTTTTTTCGTAAGTGCTATTTGTTTTTTTTCGTTAACGTAACAAAATACATCATAGTTTATATTTTTAATCATCTTTTTATTTGTAATATTAATTTTATTTGAAGAGTTAGAATACTTACACGATTTAATCAAATTACAAATACTGCATTTTGGGTCTTTAGGTTTACAAATTAAAGCTCCAAATTCCATTAGTGCCTCCACAAAATCTGAATTTCTTTTTGAATTAAGTAATCTTTTTTTATTAACTTTAATAAATTTACCAAAATCTACACTAGACTCTTTCTTATTTAAAATTCTTGAAAACACCCTCTTTACATTTCCGTCTAAAGCAATAACTGGTTTGTTATGAACTAAGGCTAGTAGCGCATTAGCTGTATAGTCACCTACGCCTGGCAGCTTTTTAATTTCTTTTACATCTGTAGGTAATTTTAATTTATAATTTTTTACCAAAATTCTTGAGGTTAATAAAAGATTTCTTGCTCTTCTATAATAGCCAAGTCCTTCCCATAATTTCAATATCTCTTTCTCATTGCATTGTGAAAGACTTTTTAATGTTTTAATTTTTTTAGTAATTTTGTAAAAATACGGAATTACTGTTTTAACTTGTGTTTGTTGCAACATAAATTCACTGAGTAGTCTATAATACAGCTTTTTAGGTGAGTTTTTGCTCACACGCCAAGGTAAACTGCGTTTATTATTATCGTACCAACTAAGAATTTTTTTTGATAAATTAATTTTTAAATGCATAATAAAAATAATAATAATAAATCAGAGAATTTCATACAAGGATTAAGACCTTTTTCGGCTTCTATACCGCATGGATTTAAAAAAATTTTTAAAAAAGGTGGCTACAACATGTCTAACGTTATTGATAATTGGACAAAAATAGTTGGTAGTGAAATTTCAAAATCATGTTATCCCAATACAATTAAAGTTGATAAAGATTTAAGTAATGGCAAACTTGTTTTAAGTGTGATTCATGGAAAAGAACTAGAAGTTGAGTATAATAAAAAGAAAATTATCGATGAAATAAATAGTTTTTTTGGATACAATTATATTAAAAATATAAAACTTAAAGTAGTACAGGCAAAGAAAGTTTCTATAAAAAATAATTTTAGTTCAAAGAAAAATATAGATTCATATAATAATAAAATAAAAAAAATAAAAAATGAAAATTTAAAAAATTCTCTTACAAAATTAATAATGGCTTATAAAACTAAAAATGATTAAAAAAATTCTTACACCTTTATTATTTTTATTAATTTTATCCTCTAGCTTAGAGTCAAAAAATAATGAGGTAATTGGAGTGGGAAATAAGAATGCACAAGTAGTAATCAAAGTTTTTTCATCTTTAACATGCCCCCATTGTGCCCAATTTCATGAAAAAGTAATAGCAGATCTTAAAAGAGAATACGTAGATCAAAATAAAGTAAGATTTGAACATCATAGTTTTCCTTTAGATTTAGCCGCACTTAACGCAGAAAAGATATTAAGGTGTACTAGTAATGTCGAAAAAAGTTTTCAATTATTAAGTGAAATTTATAAAAAACAAAATTTGTGGGCAGTTGTATCTGATATAAATGTTATTAATGATTCTATAAAAAAAATAGGTAAAGAAATTGGCCTTAAAGAAAGTAATATGGATAAATGTTTAAAAGACGAAAGTGTTCAAGAAAAAATTTTAAATGAAAGAATAAATGCTCAAAAAGAATATAAAATTACCTCAACCCCATCTATTTTTATAAATGAAAAAAAATATAATGGGAAACATGATTATAGTGAATTTAAAGAAGAATTAGAAAAAATTCTAAAAAAAAGTGAAATTTAAAAAATTAGAAATTGCTGGGTTTAAATCTTTTTTCGACAAAACCACTTTCTTAATAGAAGATGGTCTTACTGGTATAGTTGGGCCTAATGGATGTGGAAAATCGAATATTGTCGAGTCTTTAAAATGGTGCATGGGAGAAACTTCTGCAAAAAGTATGAGAGGTTCTGGAATGGAAGATGTTATATTTTCGGGAACGTCTAATAGACCGGCAAAAAATATTTCTGAGGTCTCAATACAGATTGATAATTTAGATAAAGATGGATCAACTCAGTATAATGATTTGGACGAGATAATAATTTCAAGAAGAATTGAAAGAGATAAAGGATCTAAATATTTTATGAATGGCAAAGAAGTCAGGGCCAGAGATGCTCAAACTTTTTTTGCAGATCTTTCTACTGGAGCTCATTCACCCTCACTAATTAGTCAAGGTAAAATTGGTATGCTTGTGACTTCAAAACCATCTGAAAGAAGATCTGTTTTAGAAGAGGCAGCTGGTATAGCAGGTATTCATGCTAGACGACATGAGGCAGAAAATAGATTAAACGCAGCAGAAAATAATTTAAAGAGAGCTGACGAATTAAAAAAACAACAAGAAAAACAATTAGAAAATTTAAAAAAACAAGCTGAGGAAGCAACAAAATATAAAGAAATTTCCAAAACTATTAAGAGTATAGAAGCTGGTTTGTACTATTTAAAAATTAGAGAAATTGAAAAAGAAAAATCAATTATTGCTGAAAAGCTCGGTGAGCAAGATGATGAAATGAGTGCTGTTAAAATTGATTTAAATCATAATAACACTCTACTTCAAGAAGAAAATAGTAGACTAGCTCCTTTAAGAGATAAAAAAATGGAAAGTCTTGCAAAACTACAAAAGTTAAATCTTGATATGGCAAGTCTTAGTGAAGAAGAAAACAGGATTAAAAATCTTCAAATAAAACTTCAAAAATCATTAGAAACACTGGACTCTGACTTAGAAAGAGAAAGAAGTATTTCTTTAGATGCATCGTTAAATGAAAAAAGAATTCTAGAAGAAAAAAATGAACTAATTAAAGCTGAAAAGGGGTTATTAGAAATTGAAAAAAAATCGGAAGAAAGTTTCTATCAAGCCAAAAAAAATTTAGAGCAACATCGTAAAGAGTTTGATAATTTGTTCAGGGGGATGAGAAAATTTCTCGAATTCGAAGAGCAAGTTAAAATTTACGAGGAGTTAAATAGAAAAATTGAAAATATAAAAGAACAACTTAATCAAAATAGAATCGATAATGTCAAAGAATATTTAGAAAATATTCAAGAAATACTTTCTACTGAAATAAATAATATTAACAATGCAGAAACAAAAAATTTTATTGAACAGTTTAAAATTTTCATTGACGAAACTACTTCGCTACAAGAAAAATATGCAGATAAGTATGGAAAAAATGAAGCAGTAAAAAGTGACTCAATTAAAAGGAAAGAAAGAATTAAAAATATAGATATAGAGCTTGAAAACTGGAAAGCTCTTAAATCAAACTCTGAAAAAATGATAATAGAATTAACGCAAAGAAAAGACCGGATTAAAAATGAAATAAGAGAAAACCAAAAAAATCCTGAAAAAATAGCTACTAGCAAAGGACAGAATATTCAAAACTTAGAAAATACTAAAAAAAGAAATGAAGAGTTAGAAATTGAATTAAATAAAGCAGAGGAAAAGTACAATTTAATTAATGAAAATTTAAAAAATATTCAAGAAAAATTTACAACTTTAAGAGAAAATAAAGCACGAAATGAAGCAACGATAGATGGAATTGAACAAAGAAAAAAAGATTTGGTGTATTCTATTAAAAATGAACTTAAAATAGAAAATGAAAACAATCTGCTTTCAATTTCGGACTTGAAAGAAATAAATCCAGATAATTTGCCTTCGATTATTAAACAAGAGGAAAAATTAGAAGATATAAAAAGACAAAGAGAGTCTCTAGGTTCTGTTAATTTAAGAGCAGACGAGGAAACCAAAAAATACAAAGACGAAATTCAAAGAATGGAAGATGATAGAGCGGATCTTTATTCAGCAATTGTAAAACTTAAAACGAGTATCGATGAATTAAATCAAAAAGGGAGAGAGAAGCTTTTAGACGCTTATACAAAAGTAAATAGAAAGTTTAATGAAGTTTATACAAAATTATTTAGTGGAGGAAGTGCTAAGCTTGAATTAGTTGATTCGGATGATCCTTTGGAAGCTGGTTTAGAAATGATGGTTTCTCCTCCCGGAAAGAGATTACAATCGATAACATTATTATCTGGTGGTGAGCAAGCTCTTACAGCTTTGTCTTTAATTTTTGCAGTTTTTTTAGTCAACCCTTCGCCTATATGTGTTTTAGACGAAGTTGATGCTCCTTTAGATGATGCAAACGTAACAAGATTTTGTGGATTGTTAGACGAATTAACAAAAATTACAAAAACAAAATTTATAATTATTTCTCACCATGCTTTAACCATGTCTCGAATGCACAGGCTATACGGTGTTACTATGCCAGAAAAAGGTGTGAGCCAGTTAGTTGCCGTTGATCTTCAAAAAGCTGAGGAGTTAGTAGCGTAGTTGATGGAAGATGAAAAAGATTTTAAAACTCGCCTAAAAATTGCAAAATCAAAAATTGAAAAAAAATCTGAAACGGAAGACGAAAAAAGAGGGTCTTTTATGGGGTTTGCTTTCAAACTGGGCACAGAACTTGTCGCAGCAGTAATAGTTGGGACAATAATTGGGTTTATTTTAGATACTTGGTTTGATACTAAACCTTGGTTAATAATAATTTTCTTTTTTTTAGGATCCGCAGCTGGAATGCTAAATGTAATTAGAACAGCTAGAAGAATGCAAAAAAAGAAAAAGGAGGATAATTATGGCAGCTAATCCAATGCATCAGTTCAGTGTGTACAGAATTGGACCTGAAATAAAAATTGCTGGAATTGATATTTCTTTTACCAATTCTAGTTTATTCATGGTTATAAGTGCTTTAACTATTTGTTTACTGTTATTTCTGGGAACAAAAGAAAAAAAGATAATTCCAAGTAAACTACAACTAATTTCTGAGATGCTTTACAATTTTATTGCTAAAATGATTAGCGATACTGCTGGTTCAAAAGCGAAACCATATTTTCCTTTTATATTTAGTTTATTTGTATTTGTTCTGTTTTGTAATATGGTAGGAATGCTTCCGTATTCTTTCACAGTAACAAGCCATATCATTGTCACGTTACTATTGGCCATTTTTATTTTTATAGCAGTAACTATCATTGGATTTATTAAACATGGATTTGGTTATTTAAAACTATTTGTACCTAGCGGTGTTCCTTCGTTGTTATTGCCATTAATCACAATAATTGAAATTATATCTTACCTTAGCCGACCAGTAAGTCTCTCTGTAAGATTGTTTGCCAACATGATGGCAGGACATACAATGCTAAAAGTTTTTGGAGGATTTGTTATTAGTTTAGGTCTGCTTGGAGGCTGGTTACCTCTAAGTTTTTCGGTAGCATTAACTGGTTTGGAGATATTAGTAGCTTTTCTTCAAGCTTATGTTTTTGCAATATTAACCTGCATCTATTTAAATGATGCATTAAATTTACACCATTAATAAAAGGAGGAAAAATGGAGTTGGAAGCAGCAAAAATGATTGGAGCGGGTCTCGCTGCAATCGCGTTAGCAGGTGCTGGAGTTGGTATCGGAATAATTTTCGGTAACTACTTGTCTGGAGCAATGAGAAACCCTTCAGCAGCACAAAAGCAATTTCCTAATTTGCTTTTAGGATTTGCGTTAGCGGAAGCAACTGGACTTTTTGGTCTAGTAGTTGCATTAATTATTTTATTTGCGTTTTAAATAAAATAATGAAGATATTTTTTGGAATAATTTTAGTCTATTTGACTAATCAATTAGGTCTACTAGCAGCTGAGGCTGGCATGCCTCAGCTGGATCCGAAATATTGGCCGTCACAAGCCTTTTGGTTAATTTTAGTTTTTTCTTCTTTATACATTGCAATATCAAAATTATTTATTCCAAAAATTAAAAACAGCTTAGATGATAGAGATAACAAAATAAAGAGTGATCTGGATCAAGCAAAAGAATTCAAGAGCACTGCTGAAAATAAACAAAAAGAATATGAAATATTAATTAAAAACGCGAAAAAAGAAGTACAAAAAATGATTTTTGAAAGTAAAAGTAAATTAAATCTAGATATTCAAAATAAAAAAAAAGACATTGAAAAAAAAATCCAATTAGAGATAGATAAAGCTCAGAAAGAAATAATAGTTTTAAAAAATAATTCTTTAAACGATATTACGAAAATTTCTGAGGAAATAACCTCTAATATAATTGAAAAAATTTCAGGCGATAAAATTAATGAAAGTAGTGTAAAAGCTGCGGTTTCAGAATCTTCAAAAAAAAACTTAACTAAATTTATATGATAATTAACGCTACATTTTGGGTTGCTATTTCTTTCATAATTTTCATTGGATTATTAATTTACTTCAAGATTCCAAAAAAAATAATTACTTCTTTAAATGAAAGTATTTTAAATATAAAAACTCAAATTGATGATGCTGAAAAACTTAAAGAGGAAGCAAAAAATATTTTAAGCGAGAATGAAAAAAAACTAAGTAATTCAAAAATTGAGATTAAAAATATGCTATCTAAAGCTAATGAGGCATCTGAAAAAAATATGTTAAAAGCAAACGATGAATTTCATAAACAAATGGAAAATAGAAAAAAAGATGCTGAAGAAAAAATAAAGCAAATTAAAGATCAGGCATTAAAAGATATAAAAAATGCATCTGTCAAAATTTCAATAGATGCTGCTGAAAGACTTCTCAAAAATTCTTTAGATAAAAGTAAGCTTGATAAGCTTTATTTATCAAGTATTGAGGAAACAAAATTAGCTCTTAAGAAAAAATCCAGTTAGAATAGGCCATAATAAAATGGCAAAAAAAATAATAATTATAGGCTCAGGCTTTGGCGGTTTAGCTTCATCATTGCGATTAAAGGCTAAAGGTTATGAAGTAACTTTAGTTGAAAAACACTCTGATTTAGGAGGTAGAGCTAGAGTTTTTAAAAAAGGTGATTTTATATATGACGGTGGACCAACCGTCATTACTGCGCCTTATCTTTTTGAGGAATTATTTAACCTGTTTAATAAAAAAATTTCTGATTATGTAAAAATAGTTCCTCTTGATTTATGGTACCGTTTTGTTTTCAGTGATGGAAAAACTTTTGATTATTCCGGAGATGAAAAATCAATGGAAAAAGAAGTAAATAAATTCTCTGAAAAAGACTTTAAAGGATACAAAGATTTAGTTAATTTCACTGAAAAAATTTTTAATAAAGGTTTTACAGATTTATCAGATAAACCGTTCAATAATCTTACTTTTATGTTAAAGCAAATACCTTCTCTTTTAAATTTAAAAAGTTATAAATCAGTTTATAAGTTAATTTCAAATTATATATCAAATGAACAACTAAGAAGAGTTTTTAGTATGCATCCTCTATTAGTGGGTGGGAATCCATTTACAACAACTTCGATTTACGCGTTAATTTTATTTTTAGAAAAAAAATGGGGAATACATTACTCAATGGGAGGTACGGGTAATGTGGTAAAAGCATTAGAACAATTGATGAAAGAAGAGAATATTAAAATTATTAAAGGAGCTGAAGTTACTGAAATCATTTCCAGCGAAAATGAAGTTAAGGGAGTTAAAATCAATAATTCAAAAATAATTAATTGTGATTATATAGTATGTAATTCTGATCCTCCCAATGTTTACCAAAATTTAATTAAATCTAAAAAAAATTATAGTTTTTTATTTAAACAAAAAATAAAGAGAATGGACTATTCCATGGGTTTATTTGTTTATTATTTCGGATCTAAAAAACAATACAAAGATGTAGCTCATCACACTATTTATTTTGGAAATTCTTATAAAAAACATTTAAATAAAATTTTCGAGAAAAAAATATTATCCGATGATATAAGCTACTATTTACATAGACCTTCGGCTACAGATCCAAATATGGCACCCAGTGGTCAAGACGCATTTTATGTTTTAGTCCCAGTGCCAAACAATCTATCAAATATAAATTGGTCAAAAGAAGCAGAAAAATTTAAAAATTTAGTATTAGATAAAATGGAAAAGTCAGTATTACCTGGCATTAAGGAAAATGTAGTTAGTGATTTTTATTTAACTCCAGATTATTTTGAAAAAGACTTAGCAACTTTACATGGATCAGGGTTTTCAATTCAGCCTAAATTTTCACAATCAGCATATTTTAGATTTCATAACCAATCTGAGGTATTTAAAAATTTATATTTTGTGGGCGCTGGAACACATCCAGGCGCAGGTATGCCTGGTGTTCTCTCATCTGCAAAAGTATTGGATAAACTATTTTAATGAAAATTAACTTATTAGAAAAACATGCAAAATCTTTTTACTGGGCAAGTTTTTTCTTATCAAAAGAAACTTTTAACAAATGCTCTTCCCTATATAATTTTTGTAGAACTCTAGATGATATAGTTGATGATGATAATAAGCTAGAAGTTAAAAAAGAAAATTTTTTAAGATTTAAAAATGATTTTATAAATAAAGATCTTACAAATCCAATTATAAGAGAAATGTGGTCAATAATTGAAAGTGAAAAAATTTCTGAAATAGTTGTAATCGATCTATTTGATGGAGTTGAAACAGACTTGGGAGAAAAAGTTGAAATTAATTCAAAAAAAGATTTATTGGTTTATTCTTATAGAGTGGCAGGAACAGTAGGTATAATGATGTCTAAGATATTAAAGGTAAAAAATAAAGAAGCTATGAAAGGGGCAATAGATCTTGGAATTGCTATGCAACTCACAAATATCGCCCGAGACGTTTGTGAAGACAAAGAGCGTAACCGTCGATATATAAAACCTGATTTTTCCTCGATTCAAGAGATAATAAATGAGTCTCAAATATTTTATCAGAAGTCCTTTAATTCTATAAGCAGTATACCTTTAAGGTCTAGATTTTCAGTTATTGTAGCAAGACGTGTTTACAAAAAAATCGGCGATTACATTTTAAGACAAAAAAATATTGAGAATTATAATAAAGCTGGAAAAATATATGTATCTAAATTTGGAAAGATATTTCAAACTCTTTTATCCATTTTTGACTTAATCAAGTTATTATTCGTTGAAGAACTAAAATATAACAATCATATAAATCATAATATTTTGGAAGAAGAAATTAATTTAAATGAAAGAATTTGATTACATAATCATTGGTGGTGGATGTGCAGGATTATCTTTGGCATATGAACTTGACAAAAATGATCAACTTAAAGATAGAACCTTAGCTATAATTGAACCTCGCAAAGAGTATAAAAGAGATAAAACTTGGTCTTTTTGGAAAGTATTTGATCATAATTTTGATGACTGTGTAATAAAGAGTTGGAATAATTTTACAATAAATACTTCAAAAAGTTCTCACGAATTAGCCAATAAAAATTTTCCCTACCAAAGTATAGATAGTGGAAAATTTTATCAAAAGATTAATTCGAAACTCTCAAAAAATACAAACATAAATTTTTTTAAAAATTTAAATGAAATTAATTCAAAAAATTCAATTATATTTAATAGTGTATTCGAGGGCGAAGCAGATAAATCTAAATTATGGCAACATTTTCAAGGGGTAGAAATTGAAACAACAAATAGTATTTTTGATGATGAAATATTAAATCTTATGGATTTTAATTGTGATCAAAAAAATTATGTTCATTTCTTTTATACATTACCATTTAACAAAAACACGGCATTAATTGAAACAACTTGGTTATCTAATTTAGAAGATAAAAGCTTGATGGATTATGATCTGCAATTAACAAGTTATATCAAAAATAATTTAGGTATAAAAAACTATAAGATAAAATTTACAGAAAAAGGTGCTATACCACTATTTCATCCATCAATAAAAAATAATAGAAATAAAATAAATATTGGATCTGCTGGTGGAATGACAAGATTAAGTACAGGATATACTTTTTTAAATATTCAAGAACACAGTAAATATATATCAAAAAATATCAATAAATTGGACAAAATTAGAAATTATACTATAGGAAAAAAATACGAATTTCTTGACAAAATATTTTTGAAAGTTGTTAAAGATAATTCTAAAAAAATGCCAGATATTTTTTATAAAATGTTCAAATCTTCGCCTGAAACAGTTATAAAATTTTTATCCAATAAGAGCAATATTTTTGAAGATCTCAGTATAATAAGTAAAATGCCCAAATTAATTTTTTTAAAAGCACTGCTTAACCGATGAAAACTATAAATTTTAAACATTCAATTATTTTTTTTAATTTTTGCATTTTAATAAGCCCTTTTTATTTCAAATTAAATTATGAACCAATAATACTTTGTTTATTTTTAATCTTAATTGTTGGAATTTCTCATGGAGCCTTGGATAATATTAAGGGTAAAAAGCTTTTAAAATTACTTGGTTATAACTCCCAGGTCTTTTTTTATATAATTTATCTTATGATCTCTTTTTTTATAATACTGATATGGTTAATATTTCCCAATATCACTTTACTAATTTTTTTAATTGTTGCTGGTTTTCACTTTGGCAAGGAAGACACTGTATTTGCCTATAAAAAGAAATTTTTGATATCAGAAATTTTATTTTTTTTAAAAGGTTCATCAGTGATAATTGCGCCATTATTATTTCAAAGAGAAGCAACTAACGATATATTTAAAATTTTGAATTTTAGTATTTTTGAAAATTCATTTTTTAGTGATCAATTTTTGATGATTTTTTTATTTTTAAGTTTTTTATCATCTTTATATATTTCAAATAGTAAAAGTGCTGATTTTAAGTTTATTATGATAATTGATTTTTTATCCATTATTTTATTAAATTTTTTCTTACCACCTGTTCTGGCTTTCACATTATATTTTTGTTTTCTTCATTCAATAAGACATTCAATTACCTTAGTTTTTGAATTAGATAAATCCTTTAAACCAGGATTTAAAAAATTTGTAAGTAAAGCTATTCCTTTGACTATCATCACAAGCATAATGTTTTTAATCGCTATATATTTTTTGAACAATTTTTATAAGCTTGATGAGGCTATTTATAAGGTTATATTTATTGGTTTGGCGTCACTTACTTTTCCGCATATATTGCTTGAATATCTTTTAGAAAAAAATGAAAAATGAACTTAAAATACTTTTAGCGTCTCCCAGAGGATTTTGTGCCGGAGTAGATAGAGCTATTGAAATAGTAAATAAAGCATTAGAAAAATATGGTGAACCAGTTTATGTAAGACATGAAATAGTTCACAACAAGCAAGTAGTAGAGGACTTAAAAAAAAGAGGAGCAATATTTGTAGAAGAATTATCTGAGATAAAGGATACTTCTCGACCAGTGATATTTTCTGCTCATGGAGTGCCAAAAAAAGTTCCAAAAGAGGCAAAACTTAAAAATCTATCTTATGTTGACGCTACATGTCCCTTAGTTTCAAAAGTTCATAGAGAGTCGGAGCAACGTTTTAAAAATGGTTATGATATTATTTTGATAGGCCACAAAAACCATCCAGAGGTTATAGGTACAATGGGCCAACTACCCGAAGGTAGTATTAGACTTGTTGAAACTGTTGATGACGTAAAGTCTCTAAATATTAAAAATTTTATAAAACCCTTAGCATATATTACTCAAACTACTTTATCGGTAGATGATACTGCTGAAATAATTAAATTATTAAAAAAAAAGTTTCCAAAAATTAAAGGACCTATAAAAGAGGACATATGTTATGCTACGACAAACAGACAAAAAGCAGTAAAAAAAATTGCATCAGATTGTGAGATGTTTTTTGTAATAGGTAGTAGAAACTCATCTAATTCAGTAAGATTGGTGGAGGTTGCAAAAAAGGCTGGATGTAAAAACTCAACTTTAATGTATTACGGTAAAGAACTTCCTATAGAAGAAATAAAAAAATGTAAAAAAATAGGAATATCTTCAGGAGCATCTGCTCCGGAGCAGTTAGTTCAAAATTTGATTGCAGAAATAAAAAAAAATTGCATTGTATCCATAGAAGAAGTTGTAGTAGCTGAGGAGAAAGTAGTTTTTAAATTACCAAAAGAATTGAACTAAATGGCTGTTTATACAAAATTTAGTGAGAAAGATATAAAATTGATTTTATCTAATTACAATATTGGTAATTTAGACAGTTTTAAAGGAATAGAAGAAGGAATTGAAAATACAAATTATCTTTTACTAGTTAACGAAAAAAAATATATTTTAACTGTTTATGAAAAAAGGGTTAAGGAAAAAGATTTGCCTTTTTTTTCTGAACTTATGACTAACTTAAATAAATCAGGATTTAAATGTCCAGTACCAATCCTTAATAAAAAGAACAATGCTATAACTCAATTTAAAAATAAAAAACTTATGATTGTAAGTTTTATTGAAGGTAAAGCTAAGGATATTCTTAACCCAGAAAATTGCAGATCAATAGGTAGAGAAACTGCTAAAATGCATGAAATAACAAAAAATTTTACAATTAAAAGAAAAAATGATTTATCTATTTTGTCCTGGAGAAAATTATTTGAGTCAATAAAAGATCGTAGTATTAAGATTCACATCGATTTACCAAAATTAATCGAAACAAATTTAATAGATGTTGAAAAAAATTGGCCAAAAAATTTACCTCAAGGAATTATTCATGCAGATTTATTTAGTGACAATATTTTTTTTAAGCAAGATAATTTCAGTGGAATTATTGATTTTTATTTTTCTTGTAATGATTTTTATGCTTTTGAAATAGCAATTTGTTTTAATGCTTTATGTTTTGATGGACCTAAAAATAATTTAAGTTTTAATGTTACCAAAGCAAAAAACTTAATTGATGGCTATAAGGAAGTAAGAAAACTTACGGATGAAGAAAAAAGAAGTATTAAAGTGCTATCTCAAGGGTCAGCATTAAGATTCTTATTAACTAGAGTTTTTGATGCGTTAAACAAAGTAGAAGGTGCAATTGTAAAAGTTAAAGATCCTATGGAATATCTTAAAAGATTAGAGTTTCATAAAAAATCTAAAGATTTTGAGGATTATTTTTTTTAATGAAGTATGTAATTTATACTGATGGTGCATGTTCAGGTAACCCAGGTAAAGGTGGTTGGGCTGCTATAATTCTAGACAAAAATTATAATCAATTAAATATTTCTGGTAGCGTAAATAATACTACAAATAACAGAATGGAATTAATGGCTACAATTATGGCTTTAAAAAAAATAAAAAAGAAGTCTGAAATAGAAATCTATACAGACTCAAAATATGTAAAAGATGGTATTACTGAATGGATTAAAAAATGGAAATTAAATAATTGGAAAAGTTCAACTAAAAAACCTGTCAAAAACAAAGATCTTTGGGTTAGATTAGACAATTCATGTTTTAAACATAAAGTCAGTTGGAGATGGGTTAAAGCTCACGCAGGAAACAAATATAATAATCTCGCCGATAAGCTAGCAGTTTCAAAAACTAAATAGTCTTTAAAAAATTTTCGGCAGCAGATATTTCGCAGGTAGCAGTTTCTTTTTCTTCCACTATTTTTTTTACTTCACAATTTTCTACAAGCATTGTGTAACGGTTTGATCTTACTCCAAGTCCTTTTTCAGATTTGTCTACTTCAGCACCAATAGCTTTTGTGAATTTAAGAAAAGGATCACCAGCCATAAATATTTTGCCTTCGGTATTTTGATTTTCACCCCAAGCCTTCATGACATTGGGATCATTTACTGCAATACATACAATTTTTGAAATTCCTTTTTTTAATGCTTGTTCGTAGTTTTTTATATAACCCGGTAAATGGAGCGCTGAACATGTTTTGGTAAATGCTCCAGGCATACCTAAAATGATAGTTTTTTTTTGACACAGATCTAAAATATTAATTTTTTTTAAATCGTTATTTTGATCCAGATAAAATAGTTCTGAACTTGGTAATTTGTCTCCAACTTTTAAATTCATTGTATTTTACTTAAAATATAATTTTTAACTTCTGAATTTGAATTTCCAATAATATCAAACATTTCTTTTTTATCTATATTCAATTTTAAGTGTTCCGGAGCTTTTAAATTTTTCCCAATAGTTTTTTTTATGGTGTCACTAAATTTGTAGGGATGTGCTGTTCCTAAAACGATTATACCGCCTAAGTTTTTAACTTTGTTCGCTGCTCCAAATCCCGTAGCAGTATGGGGGTCAATGATAAAATTATGTTTCTTGTAGACTTCTTCAATAATTGCTTCTGTCTCTTCATCTGTAATTTTTATACCTTCAAAATCTTTTCTTATTTTTTCAATTTCTTCTTTTTGTAAATTAAATAAACCTTTAGATGAGAGTTCGTTCATAAGAAAATTCACGCTTCCATCGTTTTCTCCTAAGATATAAAAAAGAAGCCTTTCAAAGTTACTGGCTACTTGGATATCCATACTTGGGGTGATAGAAGGTTTTACTGTGTCAGGTTTATACTCACCAGTATTAATTACTCTTTGTAAAATGTCATTTTTATTTGTAGCAACTATGAGCTTGTTTATTGGTAGACCCATTTTTTTTGCAACGTATCCCGCAAAAATATCACCAAAGTTTCCCGTTGGAACCGAAAAACTAATATTATTTTTTTGTAATTTTAAGCAAGAGTAAAAATAATAAACAATTTGGCAAACTATTCTCACCCAATTAATAGAATTTACTCCTGACATATTTATTTTTGTTCTAAAATCATCCTCATTAAAAAGTTCTTTTACAATTTTTTGACAATCATCAAATGATCCTTCTATAGCAATATTGTAAATATTTGATCCACCAATTGTTGTCATAATTTTTCTTTGAATATTAGAAATTTTTTTGTGCGGGTGTAAAACAAAAAGATTAATATTTTTTCTATTATTCAAAGCAGCTATAGCGGCAGAACCAGTATCTCCAGATGTAGCTACAATAATATTAACAGCTTTAGTTTTTGCAACTTGCAAATGATCATACAAATTTCCAATTAACTGCATTGCAATATCTTTAAAAGCTAAAGTAGGTCCATGATAAAGTTCGAGAAGATCTATATTGCCAATTTTTTTTAATGTAACAACTTTTTTTTCTTTAAAATTGCTATAAGATTTTTCTATCAGTGTATTTAGTTCGCTCTTGCTTATTTCATTTGATACAAAACTATAGATTATTTCAGTTGCAAGCTCATTGTAACTTAATTGACTTAATCTTTTTAGATCTTCTTTAGTAAATTTTTTTATTTCACTAGGTAAAAATAATCCTCCATCAGGCGCGAGACCTCTCAAGAAAATATCTTTAAAACTAAATTTTAAAGATTTATCCCTAGTGCTAAAATAATTCATTTTTTTCTTCTAAAATATAAATAATAAAAAATTATCGAAA
>MDTA01085277.1_pt1 | contig 43513 bp, 49 predicted proteins | sample 811151 | NCBI WGS metagenome assembly MDTA01 (sample SAMN05326648, study PRJNA326480) | marine metagenome | isolation source: seawater | place: Indian Ocean: South | collected 2010
AATATCATCTCCTATCTCAATATCATCTCCTATCTCAATATCATCTCCTATCTCAATATCATCTCCTATCTCAATATCATCCTCTAACTCGGTCTCATTTGAACCACCACTAAAATCATCATCATCTTCTTCATCATCGGCTCCAAAAAATTCTAATAAATCATCCTCGTTTTCTTTATCATCATCCAGATCAAAATCTAAATCTAAATTCTTCACAGAAAAAGATTTATTTTTAAGATAAGGTTCCTCAGTTGGCGAAACTATGTTTTCTACAACACCCTTTTCAATACTAATACCTTTACATATACTTTTTATTGAATCAAAATATTCTCCAATCTCCATATCTTGTGTTATAGATAATATGAAAACGATGTATTTTTTAAGAATGTCCACGTACTGCAAATTATTTACCTCCGAAAATATTATATTTATCTTATTCGCATATGATTCCTGTTTTATATATACTGAAAATCCCGGATTGTTTTTAATTTTCATCTGCCGCTCACCACCCAATCTCTCCATATTTAAATCTTCTATCTTACTCATAATAATCTTTTGAACCTCCTCCTCTTCCAGATCAAATGTAGACAAAAGTTCCGTTTTAATACTCGATAGACCATATCCTTTATTTAAAAGCAAAATAATTTTTGCATCTATCGCTTCCATATTATCATAATTTGAAACAAGTTTATATGTCATATAAATACCCGTTTTCAAATCCTTACTTTGTACATTAAAAATATTAAACAAACAATTTTTAAAGGATGATAAATCAATCGTATTTTTTATTGAAGATGTAAAAAAATAATTCATATCAATAACATCCACTAATTCACTATCAAATTCACTGAATGTTTCAATATTTAACCCTAATGGTTCAATATACTCATTTATACTATTCAATAAAACATTAACATTGCCTTTAATTATTTCCAATAACTCGGGAATACTCTTTACACTTTTAAACACCATATTTACATAAACAATACCATTCTTCTTAATTTCAATTATATACTCGCCACCCTCAAATATATTTAAAATGTTTAAACTGGTTTCTTTATTTGTAGTCTTTATAAATTTCATTATATTCGCCTTGCTTAAATAGGGAAACTTCTTACCGCTTGTATTTTGATTAGGAGCATATAACCTTAATAATTTATCCTCCTTTATCGATGAAATTAATTTTGTTATTGGTAATGATTTATTTGTTTTTAAATACTTAAAAATTGCACTTAAAGGAAGTATGTAGTTTATTTTTGGATTTATTAAAAATTCAATGGACCTTACACCCTCATTACCAAACTTTATGGTATCTTTCTTTCTTTCATAAATATTTTGTATTGCATCTTGAATAATAAAATTCTTTGTAAATGAAGTTGTAATTCTATTCGCATTTAACTCCCTAAGTTCCAGTTGTTTTTCTTTTAATTGTTGGAGAGATTCTATGCCTTCTTGATGCAAAAATGGGTAATATAATTTAATCGTCGCTTTTATGAAGTCTGCAGACTTATCTTTATAGTGGTCCAGAAGTTTATCCGCCGATACTAAATAAATATTATTTCCAACCAATTTACCAAAATCTAAGAGAATATCTTTATTCAATGTAGACAGCATGTTATCTATAAAATATATCATACTCTCATCATACTCAATAACATCAAATGGATTCACCGTAAATAAACATTTGCTTGTATTTGTTACTAACTTATGAGTCATACATCGCTTAACTTCTTTAACACCATCCAACGTTAATTCCTTTATATCACTGTAGTAATAAATTTCCTTTTTCTCTAAAGTATCGAACTCTACATCATTTATGTTTAATAGATGTTGAAATAATCTTGTTTGTGTTAATGTAATACTGCCATTGTCTGTAATACTATTATATATCTTTGAAGATGAAAGCGTTTCTCTAAATACCCCAAACAAATATAATTCTTCTATAGATATACTTTTATCTAAGATGTAACTAATTTTCTTTTTGATTGTATCTATTGTATCGTCCATGTATATTTTTACATTGTGGAATTCAACCTTTACACCATTTTCTTCTATATTATCTATTTCTTCATCTGTAAAAATCCCTTCCAGATCCTTAGCCCTCTTATCACTATCAAATATATCCTGAAAATCTTTCTTATATAATACATGAATTTCCGTTATTTTTTCATATTCTAAAATATTTATTTTAATTACTTCCATATATATATAAAAGAAGCATAAATATTTCATCCTTAATTTAAAAACTATCATGTGTTTATGATAAATAAACTATTACTTATCATAATTATTTTAAATCATAATACGGGTTATCAGATATACTCATACCACAATACTCTTCCGGATTTTCTGTATAATCTACAGGATTATAAACACCTATCTCTGTTGCCTGCTCTAAAATAAATTTAAAATTCCTCCAATATTTATCGGTGTGTCCAATTTCGTCCGTTCCTATATGAGAAAGTTCGTGTAATGCAACAAACATAAGCGTATTTTCATCTATTAATTTACCCGTATCATCTTTATTTAAACAAAATGCTAACTTTTCCCCTTTATTTTCACTATATGCTGTATGTTTACTAGTAGGCAACGTTTCTTGAATTTTCTTAGGATTGTATCCCTGTTCTAATAATTTAGTTATCTCGTGTTCCGGCAAATTTGTTTTCATATGCTCTACTAATTTATTCATTTTTTTAGTTGTTACTGCCAAAAGATCTGCGGCCAACTCTAACTTTAATCTATCTCTGACACAATAAGTATTTCCATCTACACTCGATATTATACATTTTAATTGTAAGTAGTCAAATTCCTCATAGATTTTTACCAATATTGCTACTACAAAAGCAAACAAAATAATACTTAAATAATCCATAAATATTAATATATGATAAGATATTAATATTTACGCAGAGGCACCTATTTCTAACGATCTACGAGTAGTATCGGGTTCTATAGTACTTTGTTGCCAAGGTCCTACATCTCCTCTTGGATTTGCAGGCTCCGACCTAATTTGTAAGTTAGGATTTCTGTTCACCTGCGCTTGTTGTCCAACATGATATCCAGAATCCAACAAATTTACATTGGCTAAACTACCTTGTCCCATAGGATTTAATTGTGCCCAAGCACTATTGCTATCACTAGGTAATAGAGATGATGGGTCTACCGATTGTTTTTTATTGCAATCTGGAGTAGTGCAAGTTGTTCCTTTCATACCCGAAACAGAGGCAAAATCACTATTTTCGCCTAAAGGATTCGCAGGACTTACCGATGCCGGAGACGCTACAAATCCTTTTCCCACACTCGCGTCAGGACCCTTGTGCAATCTTTGCGACATGTTATCCATTTTCAAATCAAATCCCGATGAATAATTACCTAAAATAGCAATTAATAAAACACCCAGTAAAAGAGCCATTGGTCCAAAACTCTTTCCGTTGAACAGTTTCTCAATATTTGATAAAATACTCATTATATAAAAAGTATGATAAAAAATTTTTTTAATTTATTATAATCTATTTACATACTTATCCACAAATTCATCAAATTCATCATCACTATTATCCAATTCATTTAACATGTAATTTGATTTAATTTTCTTTGCCTCTAAATAAGCATTCAATGCTTGTTTTTTTAATTTTTTAGCCTTGGTTCTGGAATTCTTCCATATCTCAAAATATATTTCATTTGGATCTTTTAATTTTAAATCATATTCTTCTAAATTATTTGAATCAACGTTTATTTCTTCTAAAGTTCCATCGTTCAAATTTTTTATTTTATCGTACATTTCATCTTCTTCATCTTCTTCATCCTCATTCTCCTCTTCTTCATCTTCTTCATCTTCATCTTCTTCATCTTCGAGTTCCTCTTCATTATTCTCCCCTTGTTCATCGAGTTGTTTTTCATTTACCTCTTTCACTACACCTTCTTCGTCATCATCTGATAATGTTAGTTCATCATTGATTTCTAAATTTAAATTATTACCAGAAATCTCATTCATCTCATTCATACTTTGCGTTTCATCAACTTTTTCTATATGTGTCTGTTCTTGTAACTCCTCCTTCTCCGGTGGCTGCGGTGCCACCGGTGGCTCTGGTGGCTCTGGTGGCTGTGCTGACTGCGGTGACTGTGCTGGCTGTGGTGACTGCACTGGCTGTGGTGACTGCACTGGCTCCTCTAGTTTTTCTTCTTTATCTGTTACAGATTTATTTACATTTTTTTGTATCATACATGTATCAAATTTATTCTCATTCATTACCATAACTTGTTTCAAAACAAATTCAAGTTGAAAATATCTACTAGAAAATTTAATACCCTGAACATCTATAATGGGTATTATTTTAACATCGCTTGTAATATTATCTGTACTAATCTCTTTTCCGTCCTCATTATAACAGGATAATAACTCTTTCTTAATATCCTTGCTGTGCAAAATACCAACCCTCAACATTTGATATTTTCCACTCTTATAAGACCGCAAAGGTGGAGTAAAAGCATTTTCTATATCCTCAAGTTCTAATTCATTATCAAACCACGTTTTTCTTTTACTATAAATTAACTCACATACTCGTTTCTCTAAATTTTCAATCCACTCAATAAAATCTTCATCATTAGAAGAATACAGTAAATCACAATAGATTTTTTTTTCCGTTTTTACTAAACCCTGTTTTGTTAAACAACGATTCCCTTGAAAATATAACGAATCACCGTCACAGTTTAATTTTGTAAAATAAGACCCTCCCTGTAATCCTGTAGGATGTGATAAGTTTAAACTGTTAAATTCAAAATTTTTATTTGGTGTTTTTATCTTGTTCATTAATGATTTGTTATAAATTATTTGCTAAAATTAAACTATTAAGAATAATTCCTCATATTATTTTAATAAATATTAATAATGAGCGATAATGAATTATACAATAAATGCTTTGAATTTTTAAAAAAAGAACAGGTGAAAACCGAAATCAAAGAATTTATGAGACCATTCATAGATTTAATACTACAAGAACTATATCCCTATATATACTTATGTCTGCTTTTCGTTATAATTAGTTTCTTACTTATTTTAGCAATTTTCTACATTTTACTAATTAAAAAAAAGGATTTGATAAATAAAAATAATTAATAAATAAAAATATTTTATAATTTTAATGACATTAGAAGAAGACATACAAAAATGGGTTTATCTGGACAATCAACTTAAAATAATGAATGAAAAAATAAAAAGTATAAGAGAAAAAAAAAGTGAATACGGAGAACATATATTGAGTTTCGTAAAAAAACATAATAAAACAAATAGCATCATACAAATAACCGACGGACTTCTAAAATTTAATGACACAACCGTTCAACAAAACCTAACATTTAAATACCTAGAATCCTGCCTAAATGATTTATTTGAAAAAAATGAAGTCCATAGAATAATTACTCACGTTAAAAATAAAAGAGAATCCAATAAACAATTAGATATTAAGCGTTTTAGAAATAAATAATTTATTGTAATTAATTATAATGGAAAATAATGATCTGATTTTTTATAGAGAAAATAACCAAATAAAAAGTGGAGGATACTCGGTGGATTCATTTTTATTAAATCATAATAAATCAGCAACACATACTATCAATAATCAAGAAGGTGGCTCCAAAGTTAGCGATTTATTCAAAAATAAAGCCGTTCCTTCCGGATTATTTTATTTAAATAACAATAAAAAATATAATTCCGCAAGGGAAAAAAACGAAGACGGTGTTTTACCAGATTCCATTCACGATAGATTACTTGAATTACTTAATCCTGAAAATCCCATAAAATATAATATAAAAACTAAAAAAAGACGAAACCGTCATCCTAATAAAACAAAAAAACGATAAAATTGAATATAAATAATAGCCTATATCTATATTTATATTCAAATGACTGTATCATGTAAATTGTACGATTTTAAAGCAGAAGATATTATTTTATGTGATGACAGTGATTCCGAACCAGAAATTCCCAAAAATGAAACGTCCTTATTCTCTATTAAACTCTTTGGTATCGATAAATATGGAAAAACATATTGTATATGGATAAATGATTTTAAACCATTCTTTTACATAAAAATTCCCAATACCACAAAATGGAAACAAGAACCCACTATTCGGGCATTTATTGATTTTCTAGAAATCAAAAGTCAAGACCAATTGAAATACAAAGTTGTTAAGAAAAAAAAATTATATGGTTTCGATGGAAATAAATTACATCCATTTATTGAAGTAAAATGCACATCTTTGATGTCTTTTTATAGATTGAGAAATTTATGGTATAACAACACTAAAAAAGAAAAGAAACTTAAAAAAGATGGATACTCATATTCCGGTGATCTTTTGAAAATATATGAAACCGATATTCCTCCGTTGCTAAAATTCTTTCACGTTACCGGCACAAGTCCTTCCGGATGGATTACGGTGAAAAAATTCAAACAATTTGATTCCACTACTTCGTGTCATTATGAATATGAAACGTCCTATAAAAATGTAGAATTTGAAAACGATGACAGCAATGTCCCTTATAAAATATGCAGCATGGATATAGAAGCCGATAGTAGTCACGGTGATTTTCCACTACCTGTAAAGGATTATACCAAGTTATCCAGCAATATTATGGATATACAAGAAATTAAAAAGTATGAAACATTCGAAGATGTAAAAACCCTGATAATTCGTTCCATTTTGACTGCGTTCGGTTATGATGAACTATCTAAAATAGAAAAAATATATCCAGTGAAAAACAAAACAAAATTTGAGATAGATACAAAAATATTACATTTACTCGAATACAAAATAAACAATTCTATTATTGAAAATATAAAGAAGGATATTATACAAAAAAAGAACACAAAATCTATACAGAGTTATTATCAAGACGAAACGGAAGATTTTAACACAACTAATTTAAAATCAATTAAAAATGAAGGTACTCTAGTAGATATTATTTTGAATGATGCTTACAAAAAAAATGACAAAACCACCATACTAACGTCTGTACTTAACAAGTTTTTGCCAAAAGTAAAGGGCGATATCGTGACTTTTATTGGTTCGACATTTATTAAATATGGTGAAGATAAACCATATTTAAATCATATTATCGTTTTAAATGGTTGTAGGGATATCACAGAAGTTCCTAATACTGTTGTAGAATGTTATAATACGGAAAAAGAAGTGTTATTGGCGTGGACCAATTTAATTAAAAGAGAATGTCCACAATTTATTATTGGATACAACATCTTTGGTTTTGATTATCCCTTTATGGTTGACCGCTGTAATGAAAATTGGTGCAAAGACGAATTTATGCAAATATCTTATGATAAAGAATCTTTATCAGAACTAAAAGAAACTAGTATTGTACTAGCAAGCGGACAACACGATCTTAAATATATAGAAATGGAAGGAATTGTCCAAATTGATTTATACAATTACTTTCGACGCGATTTTAATCTAGAATCCTACAAGTTAGATTATGTTTCAGGTTATTTTATGTGTGGCTCTATTTCCAAAATCACACATGAACAAAACCATACCATTATTGAAACTCAAAATACCACCGGTCTAGAGTTGTACTCCTATATTCATATTGAAGAAATCGCCCATAGTTCGGACTACTACAAAAGTGGCGCAAAGTTCAAAATTGTATATATCGACAAAACTACCAATACGTTTCACATCGAAGGTCTTGAAACTCCCGACCAATCAAAATCGCTTAAATGGTGCCTGGCTAAAGATGATGTTGGACCAAAGGATATTTTCAGGCTTGCCAAGGGGAGCGACGATGATCGTTCCGTTGTTGCTAAATACTGTATTCAGGATTGTAATCTAGTTCATGAACTATTTAAAAAAATAGATATTATGACCGGTTTTATTGAAATGGCTAAAATATGTAGCGTACCAATTAGTTTCCTTGTCATACGCGGTCAGGGAATTAAATTGACTAGTTTCATTTCTAAAAAATGCAGGGAAAAAAATACATTGATGCCCACAATAGATAAGGCCACTGATGATGATGGATACGAAGGGGCTATTGTTCTTGAGCCTAAAAAAAATCTATACATGGAAGACCCCGTTGCGTGTGTTGATTATAGTTCTTTGTATCCCTCTTCTATGATTAGCGAAAATCTTTGCCATTCTAGTAAAGTCTGGACAAAAGAATTTGATCTGGATGACATGTTAATTAAAGAAACCGGAGAAGTGGATAAAAATGGAAAATTTAAATACGATAACCTCCCGGGATATAAATATGTAGATGTAACCTACGATACTTACGGAAGAGTTAAACGGGGTGATTTTTGGACTCGCGGTGAAAAAAAAGGGTACAAAATATGTAGGTTCGCACAATATCCAAATAATAAAAAAGCCGTCATGCCTTCCGTTCTTGAAGAACTTTTGGCCTCCAGAAAAGCCACCAAAAAACAAATGGCCAAAGAAACTGACCCATTTATAAAAAATATTCTCGATAAAAGACAACTCTCCATTAAACTCACCGCAAATTCCTTATACGGCCAAACCGGAGCCAAAACAAGCACCTTTTATGAAAAAGATGTTGCTGCCTCTACTACCGCAACCGGTCGAAAACTTCTCCTCTATGGAAAAAGAATTATTGAAGATGTATATGGTGACACCATTTGCGAATCCAAAAAATACGGAAAAGTTAGAAGCAAAGCACAATATATATACGGAGATACAGATTCCGTATTCTTCTGCTTCTACTTTGAAGAACTCGATGGTACTCCTATCAAAAATAAAAAAGCCCTGGAATTAACCATCGAAATCGCACAAGAAGCCGGCGAACTCGCCACAAAATTTCTTAAAAAACCCCATGACCTAGAATATGAGAAAACATTTCTCCCACTTGCTTTATTCGGTAAGAAAAAATATTGCGGAATCCTATACGAACACGACCCCAACAAAGGAAAAAGAAAAAGTATGGGTATTGTACTCAAAAGACGCGATAATGCACCCATCGTAAAAGATGTTTATGGTGGTATTATCGACTCCCTTATGAAAGATAAAAGTATTCCAAAATCTATAGAATTCCTTGAAAGTATGTTATATAAAATAGCCAAAGGAGATGTCCCTATGGAAAAACTCGTTATCACTAAATCCCTGCGCGGTAATTATAAAAATCCGCTACAAATTGCTCATAAAGTTCTTGCCGATAGAATGGGTGATAGAGATCCCGGAAATCGACCCGGTGCCGGTGATAGAATACCCTTTGCATATTTCGTAAACAAAGATAAAAAAGCACTACAAGGAGAAAAAATAGAAAATCCTAACTATATTCACGAAAATAATCTACCTTTGGATTACGAACACTATATTACGAATCAAATTATGAAACCTGTTATGCAAATCTATGCCTTGGTTATTTTTGAAATGCCGCATTTCAAAAAAAAAATTCTCAAATTAAAACGCCTACGAAAAGAAATTGAAGAACAAAAAAATAAAATTCTAGAACCAGAAAAACTAGAAAAAAAAATAGAACAAATCACAAATAGAGAATTAAAGGAACTACTTTTCCTAAAATATATAAAAATGTGTAACACTGGAAAAACACTATTCAGTTATTTCTAATTAAAAAAAAATCAATAGTACATATAAATGTCCTTCACAACAACTGAAAATAAAGCACTATTATGGGACGTCCTCACTGAAAATGGAAAGTTCAATAATCTCTCCCCGTCTTTACAAAAGGGCATTCAATACGAATTCGACACTACCATTAACGAAGTTGAAAATCGCTACCAAAATAATACTCTACTCGATAAAAATAAAGTATTCATTAAAAATTTTACATACAAATTAGACCGCTTTCAAAGTGGTCCGCAATTTTTTAATGATAATCTAAACAAAAATGCTTATACCCATCAAGATATACAAAGCAAAAGAGTAGAAGAAATAACAAACGACTTTAATAATAAAAAAAGAGAAATGGATGATATGCTTGTTCTTAAAAAACCCGATCAAATCGATTTTTCTACCATTGAAAATGATGGACCTATTCAAAATATTGATGCCATCCTTCAAAAAACTATCCAAGAAAGAAACATTGAAATCAAAAACATCAATGATGGTTATGATAAAAAGGAAGCAGAGAAGTGGATTGGAGAGATTGGAGAGATTTCACAAAACAAAGTTATCGAAAATAATACCGAAAAGAAAATCTCCTTTAAGGATGAACCCGAAAATATTACCCTACAAACCCAAGAAATTCCACCGACCACTCCAGAAATTACCACCCCCGATTTTAAAAAACTTTTTAATATGCTAAAAACTGTTATAGCAAATCAAACTAAGATTATGGAAAAACTTGATATATCCTATTCCTCATCCATGTAGTTGTCTACATTATACTCCGGTTGTATTTTACCATCACCGGTCATACCCGTACTATGACTATGCGAATTGTATTTATCAATGAGCGTCTTTAACATTTTTTTGTTATCAGTTACGTGCTTTTCTATTCTAGAATTCGATTCTTCCATCATATCATCTCCCTCATCCCCCTCATCCCCCTCATCCTCTTCATCCTCATGGTCAATTCCCTCTTTAAACCCTTCCAACATAAAACAAGATTCTAAAATAAAAATTACTAAAATAAATGATACAACTAAACAAACAATTTGTTCGTTCTTTTTAAAAAAATCCTCTAAAAATTTCATTTATATATATATCCATAATATTTTTCTATTAATCTCTCAAATATAAATTTAAAGTCTGGATTATTTGATACTCTATAATGATGATGTTCCTTCTCTTGTAATTGTTTTTCAAACCAAGGCCTAAATTCTACTATTCTATCTTCCGTGGGCTTTATTTTTCCACCAATGAAATCCTTAATATGTCTCATTTCATAACTGAGTCTATTTAAATTAAAATAGGACGTATGTGATATTTTTATTTTCTTTCTGCGCAAAATCTCTCCAATGATTACATCATCTAACTTGAATAATTTACCCCTACTCTTATTGCGATACATAATGTGATAATCCTTTCCATGTATTGAATTTGTTCTATAAAAATCTGCCACCTCCTTTACTACATCTCTCGACAAAACCATACCACAACCCGAAGGATATACATCTGCACCCGCACCAAACTTCTGTCTCGATGCAAACACAAAATGCCGTTTTGTATTTTTTTCAATCATTTTAACTAATAATGGAAAATTAAAAAAACTACTTAGATTTGTTCTTAATAAATAATCATATGGCTTATCCTTTATGTATTTAAAAAAATGAATCGTTTTTCTTATTATATCGTTTTTTGTCTCTTTTCCAGGAAAATAAATATCCATACCATCAATCTTCATTTTCTTTAGACCCTCATTGCAATATAAAAAAAAGAACTCAATATCCAAATTCGTTTTTTTAACCTTATCTATTATATTTAACCAATATTCTTTGTACTTTATGTCAATCTCCCTAGTTTTAGTCGCAATAACCGCGCAAATTAATTTAATAGGAGACATCTATTATACATATAATATTAAAAAGTAATTGAAGCCTCGTATGGAACATATCCGGTATTTTCTTCCGCATTACTGTCTAAAGATGAATTACTTTCCGCCGCCGCTCCTTCATCAGATATCACATCTTTAATATCTCTGTTTCCAATCTTTTTTAAATCAATGTTGAATACTGCATCCACTGGTAATTTGCCAGCCTCAATAAGACCATCTATTACTTTTCCTCCCCCCTCTTGAGCATTTCCTAAACCATCTACTACCGTTGCTTCTCCCGATTCTTGATCAAATACCGCATATAATCCTCCACCTAATGCTTGTACCCCCCCTCCAGCCACAAATAATAGTCCCTTTGCCGATTTAAATCCCCCCGTGAATAAATTTGCTATCGTTTTTGCAGTACCACTTATAATTCCTAAATCCTCGTTATTTGTATCATCGACACTTGTACCCGTTTCTGGAATAGAACCATATGTTCTCCCCGTACAAGCATCTACCTTTTTAATTGTACCATCTACATCATCTGGAGTTTTATAACCCACATTCTCTTCTGTTGTTTTATCTATATATAAATATCCGGGATCACAATTTCCACAATCATTATCATAACAATTTTGTACATCCGGATCACATGTCTGGGGAATATGCTTGTAGTAATACGATGTACCGTCTATAGCCTCCGATGGCAAATCTAAAACACCATCCCTCTTTGTACCGGTCCAAGATTCTCCCGTACTTATATTTTTCCCCCTTGGAACAACCGGACTCTTACACGCATCAAATTTACATTTTGATGATGGACATTTCTTTAATTTTATAAGAACCGGTCCCCATCTAACTCTGTTTTCACTATCATCCGTTACAGATGTAGTTGTACATACTAATTCTATATATAATATTGTATCTTGTGAAAAATATGAACCCGATATATTATGAAATGCACCATTGGTATTTTCCACGGAACTATCTACTGCCGGCAATAAAGTCCATCTACTATTCTTAGAAGAATTTGGATCCGCAAACATTCTTATAAAATATTTTTCTAAATTGGAATCGTCTGTATCCACGTCTATATCTACTGAAACTTCATATAATTTATTTTTCTCTACTACAATACGCTTTCTTAAAATAATCTCTTCTCCCGCTGATTCGAAAAATACATCCATATCTATGGTATTTGTATAAGCATTATCATCCTTTCCTATCTTCACATCAGCATCCGTACTGTAGTCATAATTTTCTCCACTCAAATCTAAAACCCAACCGTTCACTTCTTGCCCGTGAATTAATCCGTCTGTTGTACTAGTACTATGTTCCCATTCCTCATACAATGTTGTCGAATAGTTGTTGTCTGTTAACTCCTCCTTCTGTGAAAAGTAATTTAAAATAATACTACTTATCAAATATACAATTCCAAATATAATTGAAATTACGAAGCAATTATATAATCTCTTTTTAAATCCTTTGCTGATTGATAAATCCATTATATATATTTATTTATAAATAAATATACATAATTCCTAAATTAAATTTTTACAAATTTCTTTTTACCCTGCTCTATAATAATTTTACCCTTTACAATTGGGTCCGTTCTTTTTTTTGCCAACACATCTTTAAAACTTTTTAAATCATAGACTTCTCCGGTCTCTTCATTAAATGCAAATGCAATTCCCTGTATCTTTATTTGCTTCGCTTTAATTGCTTTCACTTCTTTATTTAAATCCGTAACTTCATCCGTATCATCACTTGTTAAATTCGGCCCGTAAGAAAACTCATCGGTTACATCACCACCAAAAGAAAAACAACTCAGTTTTCCACCCTTTTCCTTCGATGCATGTAAAGGACAATCTATAGACGTCTCTTTTAAAATTTCTAATATTTCTCGATTTATCCCTTTCTTTATTGTAGATATCTCAAGAAGCGCCTCGTCACTCGTAATAAATTTTTTTTTATCTAATTTACTTACATCAAAACGTTTCAACTCTGCTGATAATTTACTGGCCTTTTGCTCCTCCGAAAAAACCATTATATACTGAAAAACCGTTACCGTTTGAAATTCCTTCGGTAATTTATAATGACTACATATTCTTCTCGCTCTACCTATCGCCTGTTGCGCACGAACAGGATGCCAATAAGGTTCCGTAATATGAACATACCTACAATTCTCTAATGATATTCCTTCTACACCAGAAGATGTTATCATAAATAACTTTATAATCTCTCCCATATTGTTATTCGCATTTATGCTCTTTAGTTGTTTTACTAAAGATTGAGGTAAAGCATCCCAATTCCCATTATAGACCTTCCTCATCATTTCCTTTACTTCAGTATCTTCCTTACCTGTATACAATGCGAATTTAGGCTTACTTCTATCTTCCGCTGATACATCCATCACCCATGAACCAGCAGACTTCTTGATTTTAAACTCCGCCATACCATTTGCTTCAAAAACTAGTTTTAAAACCGCAATACCTTCTATCGCCCTGAAATTTGTATATAGTAAATGTAATCCCGGATGCCTCTCCATATCCATTACGTTTTCTAATATATTTAAAAACTTGGGACTGTACTTCTGCAATGCTTCCTTTGTTAAATACTTATCCTTATTCTCCTCTAAAAGTTGAAGTGCCTCTGTTATCTTATCTGCATACGAATCATCCACAATTAGTTTTGTTTTTTCCTTCGCTCTAAGCATCTCGTCCGGTTCTAATGTTGCTCCATCCCTTTCTAACCGAGTATTTAATGGAACCATATCTACAATCGCCTCTTGCTCCTCCGGAGCAATCTCTTCCTCTACGGCTTGCTCTTTACCATCTCTCGGCATTGGCCTCTTTATATCCGACGGAAAAACAAAATTGCAAAATTGCCTGGAAAATATTCTGTACGTAGACGCGCTATCTTGATAGACATCTCCAGGGTTCCCACGCTTCCTTTTACCCGCCTTATCCAACTCTCTTTCATTATTTCTAGCCAATTCATAATTTAATAATTGCTCGTCGCTCATAGGTATCTCAATATTAATAATATCTGTGTCCTCATCAAACTTCGCCATCAAATTCTCTAAATCCCCGTAATAAGATGTCATTCCTAATATACGCCTTCTTAAAACATCCATATTTATTAAACTATTGTCTGGTGCTATAAATTTCGCTCGAAAATCATCATACTTATCTGGTAACAGTTTAAGATTTTCAATTACTACCTTATCTTTATTCATTTTAATTTTTTCTTTCCCTAATACTGATTCTATTACATTTAAATAAGCATCGTCGTTTATTGACCCTCTTTCCCTATATAAATCCAAATCTATCATGCTCTCGTCCACCCTTATTCCATCCTTTTCATAATTTTTAACAAGCAGTTTTATGTAATCCGAATCTTCCATGCTACCCTTCTCTAACGCATTCATACCTATGTATCTTCCTGAATCTTGCATGTTTATAAATCCATAAGGATTCTGCGTTATCTTTAGCATTTTTGTTGTTGGATTGTATTCAACATAATCTACCATATTTACTGCATTTTTAAGTATTCTTGTCATTTCTTTATTATCTATCTGTCTCTGTGTCAACACACTTACCGGTATGTTCCACACCTTTATATATCCGCATATTATGTTAAATATGATTGCTATCTCATTTGGATAATTGATTATCGGTGTACCAGATAACAAAACTATCTTGCAATTTCTTGCACTCAATAATAATTCATACAGTTGATAAGACAATGTTTCATCCTTTTTTAATTTTCCAGATATTCTACTTATAAAATTATGAGCCTCGTCTATAATCACCACCGAATCACTAAATAAATTTCCCGACGCCTTGAAACTTTTAATATTTTCCTTCTTTAATCCATTATAATTAATAAATTGATACTTGTAACCAATCATTTCATCCAACTGTTGCTCTAAACTTAATTGTTCCTCCCTACTCAATGCTTCGTAATTTGATTCCTTTTTAACATTCACTAACCACGCCCCGTCATTTTCTTCTAAAGTATCCAATGGTATTGATAATATTTTATGAAGTTGCTGAATCATATTACGGTCACCATTCGCCTTTACAAACTCCCAATATTGATTTCTTTTGTATAATGCATCCCCGCATTTTTTTAACTCCTCAATGTAATTCATTTTTAACGATGCCGGTATCATCACAATAATCCGCTTTGAATTCTTCATACCCTCTGCTATTGCAATCGATGAACACGTCTTCCCAGAACCTAATCCATGATATAATAATAATCCCCTATAAGGCGTATACATGTTCAAATAATCACGCACTATATTTTGATGCGTAAGTAATTTAAACTTTTTATTTGGATCCTTCGCTTTTGCACATGCAACCTCTGCCTCTTCTTTACCACTACTCTCCTTCTCAACTTCACTCTCGTATGCCGTATACATATCATTTATAAAATTTACAAATTTCTTCCGGTTATTTAAGTAATACTGCGAAACTTTAACATTCACCTTTTTAGAAGGCTTTGGTAGTCTCGACAAATCAATGTCCGTAACTTTGAAATCCCCCTTCGTTCTTTCTTCTACTACTTTTAAATTTGGTGCCGCCGTACTACGTTCTCTCAATACACCTAAAACAGATATAGTATCCCTTTTTATTGAACCTAATTTTAAAACCTTCCCCTTTACTTTCTTTATTTTTAATGGTTTCAATAATTCCCCCTGACCCTCCTCTCCATCTTTAACTACATTCTTTTTAACCAACCGTAATTTCTTTTTTTTGGGCTTCTCAGGCTGTACCACATCTTCTTTTACTATTCTATGTTTTTTCAACCCCTCTAATATTTCCTCCCTATTTATCTTTTTTTCTTCCCTTTTATCCAATATCGCCAATGTTTTTACTTGTCCTAACTTAAAAATAACCGGTTTTCTTACTTCTACTTGTGGTTTTACTTGCATTTTTTCCAATATTTCTAAAGACATATACTATTTTCCTATATTTTATATTTTTTAAATCTGCTTAAATATTTAAATATTACATATACTTAATGAAGGGGTTATTTATGATTATTGGTAATATACCAAATAACATAAAATCTTTAGATCAGCAACATAGTGCTACCTTAAATCACGTCGATTTTTTAAATCTCGTTAAAAATAAATACAAAATTGAAATGAATGTTATTTTGTCTGTATACTCAAATCAAAATATTAAATCTATATGCGAATTGTACACAGAATTCAATCCAATTAGTATAAATCACAATACATATATACCCCTTAAAAAACACTTCGATTTAGCAATAAGCAAAGCCAAAGAAGATTTCATATTACATGAAGTCGATTTTATGTTTTACTTTAAAATCGATCTCTTTCTACAAAAAACCTTTCATAATATGTTTAATCCCTGGGACGGAAGAATATTATTCCCCGCTATATCATGGCCTTATTATGTTACTATTGTTACCGATGATAACAACAAAATTTCAAATCATCCAAGAATTATTGATACCATGATGTTTGTACCCAAAAGATTCTTTACTCCCATATACAATTTAAAAGAAAATTGCACTACATGTAATCTATGGGGACACCTATATTTAGAAGGCGTAAATTATAATTATATTGATACCTACATTAATACATACCAATATGATAGAAATCGAGAATGTAACCCCCTTTATTACAACATATACAACAACACTTGCATCAAAGAACAGCCAAAATATACATATTTTAATAAAGATAAATTTATGCAAAAATATAATAATCAATTTGAAAACAAATTATCCTTTATGGCATTTAATAATTAAAAATATAATTCACCAACCTTTTTGAAAATTCCCCATCACTAGGATAATGAATACCTGCTGTCACTCTAACCTCATCACATCTCCTCGCTATTCTTTTGAAAATATCTCTTTTTTCAGGATACCTGTCACCTAAAACTCCCGCTAAATAATAGGCCTGAAAAGCATGGCCCGCTGGATAACTGGGCGTATCTCCGGTCTTTGAATCCAATATTGCTATATCTGGAACCACCTGATATGGTCTTGCGCGATTTATTATATACTTGAAAAAATATACTATTGGATTTACCGATAATATTATCTCCGATAATTCTTTTCTTTCCATATTTACTTCTCCCTCAAAAGCATACACAACAGAAGGATCTGTTTTTTCAAAAAAATCAATGTCTTCCTGGTTTCTTAATTTTACTGCCGATATTACCTTTTTAACCTCGCTGTTGTCTGGATATACTGCTATTGTAGGTAATGCGACATTATATCTTTTGGGACTGATTACTAAAACAACTATATAGAAAAAAATAAAATACGCAACTTTGTCCTCGAATTTCATATAATATAATATAATATGAAATAATATGAAATAATATGAAATAATATGAAATAATATATTTAATAATCATGATTGTAATAACTGAATCTTTGAAATTGCTTCCTTACATGCATCCTGTTCCGCCTTTTTTTTTATCTTATGAATCCCCTTGCCCAGCAAAATTAATACCGGATTAATTGTGGCGGTTTCCTTAACATGATTAAAATCATTGAATTCATTAATATTATACGCATTTTCAATGTTTGTTTCGTGAATTTGCTGTCCTAAACATAAAAATACACCCATAAAATATCCCTGCTCCTCACTCATTTCTTCCAACTCTAAATAATGCGGAGTTATTTTGAATTCCTTTTGGATTATCACCTGAAGTTTATTTTTATAGTTATCATCCGTATTTACAATATCCGTCCAATCCACATATTTTTCAAAAATGTTTTCCAAAAATATTTGACACATTTGAAATCCCGGTCCCGTAACAAATATATTCTCAAACCACTTATCTTCATCCTTTATCACTATTTTATTGTGGTCCAAAAATACCGCCCCCAAAAAAGATTCGAACAAACAGCCTAATTTTTTTAGATTGGTTCGTATCTTTTTCTCTTCCGCGTGTCGAGATATAATTAACCACTTATTTAGATTCATCATATACGCTAATTTTCCAATAGACTCATTTTTAACTAATGCAATCTTTTTCTCTGTCATAAAACCCTCGTTTTCTTTGGGAAAACGACGATATAAATAATATTTTGTTACTAACTCTAATACACCATCCCCCAAAAATTCCAGTCTCTCGTAAGATTTTGATTTTAATGTCATGCACCCTTCCGGCCTAGGCATAATCGTTATGTTCTGTGATTCGTTTTCTAACATTGGCCTCTTTGTATAACTTGAATGCACAAATGCCCTCTTGTACAGTTCTAAATTATGAATCTCGCCCGGTAAACCATAGGCTCTCAACAATACCTCGACTTCCTTTTTTGTTATTTCTATATTGTTTGGATTATATGGATTAAATATCAATCCTTCATCTGTTTTTACTATATCATCGTCTTGCAATAAAGTTTTTTCGATTATGTTTGACATTACATAAATATGTTACATATATATTAAACCATTTTAATATATATATATAATGAAACAAATTGATTAGACTATTTAAATATGTAGCCATAATCAATACATATGGAAAATAAAAAAGAATATAATGCTAGTAAACCGGATAGTATAATTACTACGGACATCACCCTAATGTTAGACCATTATCGCGACGTATTAGACAAAATATTTAACATTTACTATGAAAGAAAAGATGTACCTGACGCTTATTTTAGTTCTTGCTATCATGGAAGACGATTGGTTACCATCACTATTAATATTCACAGAGATTGTATTTATTTTTGTTTCAATTGTTCACATCGTGAAGTATTATACGCAATTCGTTTTTGCATTAAGAATTATCATGGATATGAAAGTTCCGAATATCGTGAATGTGTTTACGGAAAAGCCTTGAATTATAGACATAAAGATCTTCCATCCACCCCTCCATTTGAAAATATCATGTATTATTATCAAAAACAATACTTTATGCGATTATCTTTAATTGACCACTATTTTGAATCTCTCGAAGACCGCATTAGAAAACATATTCAACCTAATTCATTAAAGGCAAAAAAAGAAACCATTTGGAATTATCCCGACTCTTCTATTCTATATCTACCCCTACCAGGAGATGTAATAAACCAAATTGTTGATTTTTTAAAATATATTCATTTCAAAAAATCCTTAGAACTTAGGAAATGTTATGAAAATTCACGCGCAAATTTAAACACCCTAAGTATACTAAAAAACTGAATCTCTAATTATAATTTTCGTTTTTTTATTTGATTTAACACATTATATTTTTTATCCGCATATTCATCATCTTTTACTATAATAGTTCTTATACCTTTACGGTGCGCTTTTAGTAGTAATTTATTGAAGTTCGCTTCTCTAGTTGCATCGCGCCAACCTTTGATCTCATGGTATTTTATTGTCATGACCGTGTTTTTATTAGCTTGTTTTAGTGTTTTTCTTTTGATTTTACCTTTGACTTTTCTTCGTTTTGTGAAAAATGGGAAAAACTTCATTTTATAATATATAACACCACATTATAAATCATTTTGGTTTTTTTCTGTTCCTTGCCTTCTTGTCATTTTATATAGACTAAATGATCACTGGTTCCCTCGTTTCTATACCGATTATCTCATTTCCCCTTATTTTTAATCCAATAATTTCACGTTTATTATCACTAAATATATCTGTTAAATCTGTGTCTTTATAACTTTTCCTTCCTTTTATAATGTGTTCATTGCCCTTTGATGTTTTTAAAATAACGCCCACGCCAAAATAAAGTCTCGCGTAAATTTGCTGAACACTTACTATTACCTCGTTATCTAATTGTATATCGTGTGTAAGTCTACCACCACCACTACCATAAGTTCTTTTCTTATCATTTTCATAAACAAATGTTATATTGTCCAAAAAATTCCCACTTCTTACTACTATCCGTTTCATTTTCAATAACTTTAATTCCTCTGCTGTTATTTCGTCGTAACATTCTATATCATCTATTTTTACATTCACGGGATTTGTTTTTACTTTTGGCTCGTTCTTTGGTTTTGATTCGCTCTTTGGTTTTGATTCGCTCTTTGGTTTAACCTTTATCTCTTCTATTATATATTCGCTATTCGGCCAAGATAGCATAACATCCCGTGCATACCTTGTCCTAACTCCCCGTTCACCAATTTTTTCCAAATATTCACTACAATCATATTCGTCTATTTTTATTGTCTTACCAAATAAACACTTTTCTCCTTCTAATATACCTGGAACACCATAATTCGATGCCACGTATGCATACTCTATATTATTACTTAACATCAAAAGAGCCGGAACAAAACTCCCCACCCCAAAGGCTAAATTTTTTGCAGACATAATTAATTCAATATCTTTACCTAAATTTCCCCCACTCCATGTTACATTATTTAATTTTTCCAGTGGTCTTAAACATGGATTTCGATTATTCTGCGTACAAATAATATAATTATTGAATTTACCTTCATTTATTATTTTCGTATAAAAATCTAATGGAGGCGGCACATACTTTGGATGAGGACAATTTGAAAATATGTCACCAGAACGCATATGAATAACCAATGTATCGTCACTTACCTCCGTACTGTTAGTATCCATAAATGTTAATAAGTTTTTTAATATATCTAAAGCTTTATTATTGTTTTTTGTAAAAGAATCTTTGTACTCCGGTAACCATTTTTGATAATAAAAATTATATCTATTCCTTATTTCTTTTTTACAAGAATTCTCAAATAATATAATATCTCTTTTCTTATAAAATTTAGAATAACTAGAAAATCTATGATTATTATTTGGGTCCGGTAATCGAATATTATATTTTTTATCCAGTGCAATTAATATACAATTATAACTTTGCAATATAGAATTTCCTAACATACCTTGCCAATTGTTTAATACTAAAATAGGCATATAAATATAAATACATACTATTATTCTATTTATACCGAGTATATATTATTAATTATCATTATGAATACAAAAGATCCGAACAAGACTTATTACAGAAGTATTTATAACTAATCCTAACCAAAAATTTATAACAATGAAAAGACCACGATTATTTTTTGTAATCAAGTATCCTACAAAATAAGACCATCCTATGAAAAATATATAACACGTATATAATCTAGAATTTGTGGTTCTTTCTTCTATCACTGTTAATTGATTTCTTCTATTAAACTCGCCATTTGCATTTTCTTCGTCTTCAGCATCTATTTCTAAAGGTGTTCTACAGTAAACACAATCATTTTTATACTTTGTTTCAATCCATGATGTATAGCATCCATCACATATCTTATTATCACAATTATTACAATTATATTTATTTTGTTCTTCCGTAAATTCTGTACAACATATTTCACAATAAAAATTATCACAAATATCTATGGATATAATATTGTTTATCATAGGATTTGTAATTTCAGTATTCATATTATACATACTTTATATTTAAATGAATTAAATATTCTTACATAATACTTTTTATGTATAAATTATATATTGATATAAGAGAAAAACCCCTTTACAATAGTATAAAACAGTTGTATATAAATAATCCTATAGATGATAGCCCATTTGAATCTCATATTTTCTTTAAAATTTTAGATGTCGGTGATATTATCATTACCGATGAAAATGATACTACTATTCTTATATTCGAAAGAAAAAGTGTAGCCGATATGCTTTCTAGTATAAAAGATGGAAGGTATTTAGAACAATCATTTAGACTACAGAATACAAGCCTTGATAATCATATGATTACATATATTATTGAAGGAAATATCAATATCCCGCAAAAAAACATTATTATTTCTTCTATTTTTAGTCTAAATTATAATAAAAAATTTTCAACATTAAGAACAAATAATGTAAACGAAACGGCCACTTTTTTATTTCAATATTTCAAAAAAATAAAAAAGCAAAAAGATTTAACAGGTTTGAAAGAAAATATTTCTTCTCTTCAAGATAAAACATATATTGACGTTATCAAAACATCTAAAAAATCCAACATCACAAAAGAAAACATATGTGAAATCATGCTTTCGCAAATTCCAGGAATTAGTACCCAATGTGCTAAAACCATCGCAAAATCCTATACCACTATTGTTGATCTTATTATCGCAATGCAAGAAGACGATTCTTGTTTAGATAATTTAAAAATAGAAACTAAAAATTCAAATCGAAAAATTAGTAAAACCGCCATACAAAATATTAAAATATATTTAATGCAATAATTATCTATATACTTATTATAAATGAAAATGTTAGATATAGATATTGATAATTCCACTATAGCAATGGTTGTTTTTACAGTTTTTATTTCCATTCTTATATGCAGTCAACTAAACGTAAATCATCACATCTTGTCTTCAAATAGTATTGAAGGATTTGAGTCGGGAACAAATTCTAAATCCGTAGCATCCACCGTTAAAAAGGAAAAAGATAAGGTTTTAGATTCCTTACATATTGATAAATATCGCAGTAATTACGAAAATATTGTTACAGATATGAAATTATGGTGCGATGCACAAATTCTAAAAACGATAACATCCGATAGTATATCTACTAGCGATGGATTAACTAATGACAATCTTAAAAAAATAGCCCATGTTAATTCTTTAAGAGAATTTAAAGTTTCCTGTGATGATGCCTTAGAATTAATCGATAATAATTAATTTAAACTTCTTGTTCTATCTTTGAATTCGCCGCTATCTACCACCTCCCTAGAATATCTTACACCTCCCCAATGTGTATCCATCGCATTCGGGCTTTTTTCTTTGTTTTTATACGAACGATATACTCTATCTAATGGAACATCTAATCCTATGTATTGATTATGAGGATCCAACCCCGGATATTGATTCATATTAAACGGTACATCATCTCTATGTGAATCATATAATAATGATGTTTCTGCATATGGACCGTTAAATGTTAAACGATCTAATTGAACTTCATCCATTGTTTTTTGAATCGCCTCTCTTTCTGTAATATTTATACCGGTTATTGGTATTTTTTCCTCCGTGTCCGGCATTAACCCCCCCTGCAAATCTATAGGCCCGGGTCTTACATGATATTCCGTATCTCCCTGTGTATTATATGTATGTTGAAGATATAATATTGGACACTTTATACCCTTTGCTCTCTGCCACTTCATATAATCAATATATTCCTCTAGATTGTTAAATTCTACGGGATTTACACCAGGAACTTCGGCCTTTTTTGTGTTCTTTAAATATAGTTTATTATCCTTCTGTATTAGCACATCCGGACAATCGTTATTCATTGTAAATGATTCTTTTGGCATACTCCCTGTTCCATAACTAATTAATCCTATAAAAAATACCAAAAGAACTATTGCAAATTTTAGTTTATCCATATATAATATTAAATAATATTATTTAATATTATTTAATGACTAAAAATACCTGTTTTATTTGTTTAGATGAAAATAATAATTCTATAGAACCTTTAAATCATCTTTTATTTTCTCCCAATTGTAAATGTAATTCTCTCATACATGTTGCATGCTACAAAAAATGTATAAAATATAAAAAAAACAAATGCCCTATGTGCGGTATCGATACCCGAGACAAAAAAGAAGAACTACATTATACCATTATATTGCAAGAAAATAGAAACGCATATCAACAAGATCTTAATATTATATATCAATACTACTTTATTAACTACTGTATTAAAATTATATCCACTTGGTCTATATTTATAAGTTTAATTATCATTATTTATTATAATATATTGTATTTTATAAATATTATTTACTAAACCTTACTCCACTTATTATTATTAAAAGGAGATACCAACATTTCTGGAATCTTATTCCTCCATTTGTCTACCTCCCGTTCAAACTCATGTTCTTTTTCCGTTTTTGGATATAAATACTCTTTATTTAATAAAGGCTTGTCTATATCTCTAATTTTTGGTTTGTATCCAAAACAATTCACCCCAAATTTTACTTTGTCGTTGTCTATATAACCACCATTTACTCCCGGTCTACCACAATCATGCTCATGACCTTTTTTTTCCTGTAATTTATTGTATGTATCCTTTTGCGTTGGAAATAAAGCCAACTGATTATCCGACCATCCATAACTACACCACTCACCCCCATTGTTATAACTATTCTCTACTTCATCATAGGTCGCTAGACGTGAACCATATGCCTTACATATCGCCTTCGAATCCTTGTAACTATATTTGTTACCAGGTACGTGAAATACCTCCTTCCCCGAATTTGCTTCTTGCACATTATCTTTCTTAATGTTCGCATTTATCTTTATTGTCGCACTTTCTTCTTCTTCTCGTTCTTTTTTTTCTTCTTTACTATCCCCCTTCAAATTTACTTTAGGCTCCACCTTTACCTTTACATCCTCCTTACTAGATGCTTCTTCATTTTCTTCATTCATTTTTAAAGTACTTAATATTGAACTTAGACTTTTTAAATTCTCTGAACCTGACTCCGACTTCTCTTTTAATTTCAAATCAACCTGTAGTTTATCTCCAAAAATATTTCTAATAGAAGTATCTACATCCAACCCAAAAAGAAAATACGCCCCGTTGATAAGAACCAAAAATGTAAATATACACCACAAAATTACTTCAAATATATCATTTGATTGATCGAAAAATGAAAATTCTTTCGTTTCTTCTCCTACATTTCCTAAATATGGAACCAAATATACAAATAATATAACCATTGTTAAAACCGACAGCAATACCAAAGGAGATTTTCCTATTATATTATTCATTGAATCAAATAATCCAGAACTTACAGATGTTAGATTTAAATCTATACCGTCCATTATATATATCTTATGTTAATTTTTTTTTGTAAAATAGACAATAGGCATGATTTGTATTTAATACCTTCTCTGTATTATCTATTTTCTTTATATTTGTATCATTGAAATTATACCAACAACCATTCGCATTTTTTACCGTTGCTGTATAATGACCTCCCTCTAAACCACCCACATGATTACAAATACCATATAAATTATAAATATAATCTTTGCTATTGTATCCCTTACAATAATTCGATAAATCCAAATCATATAATGGAAATTTTATTAACGTGTTGTCTTTACGTTGTGTAGTATAATTGATATAATTAAAACGTTTAAAACAAATTACCAATACATCTGGAAAAGAAAAGAATACCAGCCCCTTATTTACATCCTCCTTTTTTTTTGTTTTTTCGTTGTACCATGCATTATCCCCTTCCAATTTCTCTGCCTTCATATATTCTTCTAAACAATCTATTATTGTTATCTCATTCTCTTTCTTTTGAGGTATAGGTAAATCCAAAACAAAATAAGGCTCAGGTGAATTACTTAACACCTCCCCATTTGATGAAACAATCTGTGAAACATGTATTCCGTAAAATATTTTTAATATCTCCGAATACTCCTTGCTATACATATTTATCATCATTTCATAACAAACCTTTGCAAATTTATCCTTGCTGTTCTTAATATCACCCCTAATATTCATATCCACCTCCCTCTTTAATGAATTGTGAAATCCCTCAATGATAAATAATAAAAATTCTGTAATATCATTCTGCGAAAATCCTGTGAATATTTCCATCTTCTTCAATTTTGATACCTGTGTTATCGCCTGATTCCAACCCGCCGGACTTACCGTGCAGTTCTCACTCCACATTAATTTTCTTAATTTATCCCATTCAACAAGTAATATTGAATCCGGTATTTTATTTAGACGTTTCTTATACGATTCATTGTCTAATAAATCATTCAAAACATATGTATGAGACAAAATTTGCATACAAGAATTTTTATAACATGAATTACCTAAATTAGCTAAACCTGTCAATCCCTTATTTTTATATTTTTCATTACTACTTGATAATTCCATAACTTAATATTTATTACATTTAATATTTAAATTTATTTTATATAATAATAATATTATGCCAAGAATTAGAAGCTCAAACGATTATTACGAATATGTAGATAGTTTTGTGCCAATTCTTAATAATATTGTTAATATTATTCGAACTACGGAAACACATACCTACAACTTAATAAACAGAAGTGGCTCTTCCTTTTTTTCTTCAAGTACCCCTACAACGTCTCCTTTTAGAAACCCCATAATTCAAAGAAGTCCAAACATCTTAACTGCAAATACTAATACTAATACAAATCCGTTTGAAAACTTTATTGGTAATCTTACACCAATTACTGTTAGTCCAACCACCTCCCAAATACACCGTGCCTGTAATGTAATACCTTATCGAGAAATAGAAAATCCTATCAACGATTCCTGCCCCATCACCCACGAAGTTTTCCGTCCCGATGAATTTGTTTTTCAAATAAGACACTGCAGACACATTTTCAAAGAACGGTCAATAAGAAGATGGTTCGAAGGATCCGTAAGATGTCCGGTATGTCGTTATGATATACGAGATTATGGAAACAACACACCCATTGAAAATCCCCCACAACCCGAGTCTTTAAATGAACCTGAACCCCTACTTCAACCAGAACCCATTCAACCTGAATTCTCTATTCAAACTACATTAATTCAAGAAACAACAGAAGACTTATCTAATAATATCAATATTCAAAATATCGATGTATCCTCTGTTGAAATAAATACTACCATATCTGGTAATATTCAAGATGATACAAATTATAACAGACTCATTACAGAATTATCTACTATTATTGCTGATAATATTATATCTCGAAATTTAGAAAATAGCACCGGTAATTTTAACGTGCAATATAACATACAAAATGATTAACTAATATATATATACATATATGTATGTATATATATAGCATAAATAGTTATCATAATAAAATTATTTTTTCTTTGTAAGTTCCGTATATAAAGTATATATATTCAAACAAACTATTAATACCTGAAATAATCCAATGTAAGGTAATAACTGTAACCATTTTGGCATAAGGTTAGCATCTATTTTTTTTACAAATTCTATCATATCTAACCATAAATATCTATTTATAATAATACCGAAAGATATGAATGCTAAACTTAAAAATATTCCCAAAATATTTCTATAAAATCCCTTGCCTCTATAAGAACGCGAATAGGCTAATGCGGCTAGGGAAATTGATGTGTACAATCCTATGTTGCGAATTTCCGTATGATACATCATCATTAAATCTTTTTCTGTCTTCACCATATATATATAATCATATATTATTTAATTAATTCCATCATACCTTGTAGTTCCTTGTTTTTTATCTCCAACTCTTTTATCTTTATATTCGCGGCTTTAAGAGCCACTATTAGTGCTTCTCTAATTTCAATATCGTTACGCAGTTTCATTATTTCCTCAATTGTTAATATTTTATTTGGCATTATAATTAAACTTTTAAATTTATCTTTATATTATCTCAATTGTTTTCTGGAATATTAAAAAAATATTTTCTAAATTTTGAAATATCTTCGTCGCTAATTTTACGGGTTTTAAAATAATCATAATCCTCATTTTCTAACATTTTTCCTAAAAAATATAATGAATATATTCCACACTCTGTATCCTTTTTTTGGTGAGAATGGGGGTGCGTTTCATGAAAAATAAATTCGCCTATGTTTAATTCATTCGCAGATTTTTTTAACCCATTACAAAATTTCATAACATTCGATGGAGCCTTATCTCCAACGCTGTCAAAAAAATACATTTTTCCAGATTTTAAATTAATAAACAATGATATCCAGTGAGAACCCCCTTTTGTATGTTCATCTGTATTAAATATTATTCCAATCTTATCTTTACCGCGTTTTAATTGTTTATCGATATCAAAATTATACAACTCATCCCAAACACGTTCCCCATAGGAATCTATTACGTCATAATCTATAGGAGAAGGTCCTATGAAATCATAATTATCATATCTCTTCTCGTATTGCTTCATTACTTTAGATAAATCCACACTCGATAACCATGTATTTGGATTTTTAACCCAACTTTTTGGGGCACTCGGGGCAAATGTATAATTCAATAATTCGGGATTTAAATTATTCTTTATAAATTTTTGCCGCATCCAACATCTCTCATTGTTACATGTATCTCTTAAGTACCTCTTTAATTCGCTCCAAATTTCTCTTTTATTGTCTGTTAATATCTTTTGATCCTTGTGACGACGATTCCAATTATCTCGCATATATAGTAATGAGTCATTACTATAGCATGATTTTTTACCTAATTTTCTATTTATACTACAACTGCTCAATTTAAACGGTCTTTCTTTTTGACTAACTAAATCAGCCCGTCTTGGACTTTTAATTTTGCGTGTTGAACCCTTATTCATTTTTCTTCTTCCTTTAGATTTAGTATTTACCATTATATATTATCCATATTATTCTTTTTGTTTTTCTTTTTTATCCCCTTTGTTTTGAATCTTTTATCCTTTAAATTTAAATCCTTCTGTTTTGGATAATTAGTAGATTCTTCCTTCTTAATTTTTTTAATCTCTAAAGGCAAGCAATTTTCTATAGTAACCTCTTTTTTAATATATAACTCTTTATTTGTTTTATCAATATCTATATCTACGTCATTTATTTTTTTATTTTCCAATAATAAATCATTATATTCATTCTGCATCATCTCATTTCTATCCTCTGATTTAAAATGTTCAATACATAATTTTAAATACTCCGTAAAACTATCTTTTATGTTTATTGGAACATTTTTATTATGCATACAATTTTTAATCATTTGATTAATACGTTTCTTATAGAATACTATATCCTCTTTCTTATAATCACTATCTTTTTTTGTAATTAACTTCTTATCTACAAAATTATTATATATAGGATTCACTAAATAGTATTCGTGATTCATCTAATAATATATAATTATAATATATATATATATGAATTTAAAACTATCCAACATTGATTATTTTTTTATATTTAGTGTAATATTTCTATATATATTGGTTCAAATTTATAACACACAAGAGGCTCTTTCCAAAAGAAAAAGACGTAAATTAAGAAAGAGAGAAAAAAAGGGAAAGATTACTCCTGAACAACAGGCTAAACTAGACGCACACAGAAATAAAAAAGAAGAAAGGGAACAGCAAAAACTCGAAAATAAGCAAGCCAAAGAAGAACAAAGGGCCGCTGAAGCTGAAGAAATGCGACAAAAAGCTCTTGCTGAAATGAGACAAAGGGCACTTCGGGGAGAATTAGATGATATATATGCAGAAGCGGCTGGACGAGCCTATGCAAGATTATTTGAATACCGAAAACAAAAAGATAAGAAAGATAACCAAAAACGAACAAATTTTCTAAGTCTATTGTATCCACATACTGTTGTTGATATGAATTATGATAATAACTTCAAAGGAAAAGTTCCTAATTGGTGGGCTGCACGAAGTTATAATTGGAATAGTGAAAAAAAACGAAGACGAAATAAATTACCCTTTGATAAAAGCAAAGACTGGACCTTTTCTAATGTAAGTAATAAACAAAAACAAGTTGATTTTTATCCTTATCGCGGAAAAATGACTGGACCTATAACAATAGACGGAAGAGAAGAAACCACTTATAATGACCGTCTACGAGCAAAAGATAAAGCCGAACTAGTAGATGTAACCATTAATAAAAAAATTGTGAATAGACCACTAGATAAGTCTGTATGGCAAGAGGTTGCAAAACTATTTCCTACTGATATGCGCAGTTGGGAAAAGGAAGAACCCGGTACATTTGATCCTAGTTTATACATGACCAAAAAAGAAAGGAAAAGATATAAAAAACAACAAAAAAAAGAAAGAAAGAAAGAGAAAAAAGAAGAAAAAAGACAAGCGAAACTCGAAAAAAGACGACAACGCGAACTTGAAAATCAACAAAAAAATAACTCCAATTTCTTTTTAAAATTCTTTGAAGATTTATTTAAAAATATAGGATAATATAATAGTATATGAATACTAAAATATTTTGCAGAATAAAAGAAAATGAACATGACCTTGCTATTAAAAAATTATCCGATACTATTACAAACATTTCTATACCACATAAAAATAAGTTTCACAATTTTAACGTCAATAATGTATGGTCCAATTGTACCAATCACGAAGTCTTCATAGACATCCAAACTCATTTTAAACAGAAAAATAACTATCTTATACATTTTGGTTTCACCGGTACCGGAAAAACTTATACCACTCTGGGTATTCTCCAGGAATTACTATCCGCCTATCAAAATCATGTTATCTCTCTATCGGCCATACAAATATATAATAATGATATCTTTGATTTGGTTAATAATCAAAAATTAAAATACTTTAAAACAAATAAACTAGTTATTAGAAATAAAACCGAGTTTTTTGTTAATGATTCTAATGATATTAACACTTTTATGACTAAATTTAAAACAAATCGTTCCAAAAGTAAAACGAATTTTAACCACTTATCTTCACGTTCACATGCCATAATTTACATAAAGATCCGTGGAAAAAACTTTATTATCGTAGATATGGCTGGTCAAGAATCTGGTGTCCAATACAAAGATAAAAAAATTCAAAATGAAGGTACGGCCATCAATTTAAATATGCTTGCCTTAAAAGAATGTATACGCGCGATATACAACAAAGACAACTTTATCCCTTTTAGAAGAACATTGCTCACTTTTGCTCTTAAACAAATGTTTGTTGGTAATCATTTTCTCGCATTTATATGTACGATATCCGCGAAACAATCTCTCTATAATCAAATAGATAGTCTTAAATATTCCAATCAACTCTTTGACTGTGGAAAAGATAAACTTCAATTCAACTATGAAGATCTTATCCAAGAATATACCGAATATATCAATGAAACTGGATGGTACAACTGCGAAGAGATAAAAGTGTGGAGACAAATGAAAAATAAAAAATACCATAATGTAAATAAAATTCAAAAATACCTTAATAAAAAACTAATTTGGATGACAAGATTTAAAAATAACCTTGCAAAATATCAAAAGATAAATCCTGAACTTTATTATGAATCCTTTCCCGTGATATCTGAAGAATCATGACCACGCATCTATCATACCTTTTTAAATTACTTAACAAAATAATTTCAAAGGTGTAAAAAATTAATGAAATCTTATAGTAAATAAATATTATTCTTAACAATTTAAACATATATAATATACTAGATTAATGCATCCCAACAGTATAATAGGAATTAAAGGGATTGTTCCTTCTACTGTTGAACAAATACTCTTTACTGCTGACTCTATTATGAGATTTCCTATGCATTATTCGAAGCTTCTTTCGGGATTCACCGTAGGTTCTTTATTCTTTGAACCATCTACAAGAACACATCTATCTTTCCAAAGTGCGGTTTATAAAATGGACGGTAGTTGGATGAACTATCAACATGATTATTCCAGTGCTAAAAAGGGTGAATCACTTCGGGATACTATTAAAACCATCGAAAATTATTGTGATATTTTTATTATACGTCATCCAGATAAAAATTCTGTTGAACAATGCGCCGAATACACGAATCTACCTGTGATTAATGCGGGAGATGGTGATGGCGAACATCCTACCCAGGCATTATTAGATCTCTATACCATAAAAAAACATGTATCTTCAACCTCTTTTACGATTGCATTCGCTGGAGATGCTAAGCACAGCCGTACCATTCATTCTCTTATTTTATTACTTGAAAAAATGAATTATAGTGTAAAATATGTTTTCATAACATGCCCACAGTTAAGACCTGATATTGAATCTTTACAACTAGATGAAAGTAGGTGTCGGTTTTATGATAATTTTGAATCAATTATTGGAGAGATTGACGTCCTTTACATGACCCGTCTTCAAAAGGAGAGACATCCACAATACAAAGATAAACTTTATACTATACCAATTACAGATGAACTTATCGATCTATCCAAAGATGACATGATTGTTCTGCATCCTCTACCCAGAAATGATGAAATCTCTCCAGAACTTGATACAAATCCAAAATGTAAATATTTCGAACAAGTTCGAAATGGGGTATTCGTTAGAATGGCGGTTCTGTTATATTCCCTTGGTCTTGTTTGCTTATGATTTATTTCTATATCATATATGCTATAAATAATAATCTTGAAAATATATTTCATGATTATTATTTGATATTCTAGCGGGACGGTTTAAAATTTTCCTGGATATTTAACAATTGAGTGCGTGTAGAATTATGGAAAAACTGGTTTCCTAAATTATATTTATTTGGATTGAAATAAAAAAGTGGCTGCTGCTGTGATAATAAAGGATGTTTGTTTTCTTCGATGCGTCCAGAAGGAACATATTTATTGTAGAGCATACTTTTAGAGGAAGGAATATATTCATTTAACTCGGATTTTTGAAGCGCAAATACTCTATTCTGTAAAACGGTTTCCAAATCTACGTTAAAACCATCTTTTACATCTTCACGGTTACAGACTTCATTCGAACCGATCACGGGCAAAACACTTCTAACAGTTGAAATCGATCTAGAATTAAACCTGGGCGGCTGGTGAAAAAATGGATTCATTCTACTAAATATCCGGTCATTTAGATCCTGTGTCCTACCTTGTTGACATATTATAACACCATTTGGAGAACATTCTGATTTATGCATATAATATTCTTCTATATTATTTTTTTATCTTTCTAGTATTTTTATTCGGTTTATTCAAAAACTTTTGAATATGAATCATCATCATCTTGGATACCACGCGGTCTATGTGGAATTCGTCTTCGGTTTTCATTTGACTTCTTTTAGAACGGGAAAGGTATCGGTGCAGTTTTTCAAAGAATGATATACGATAAGTTGGAGAGATTTTAGACACTATTGAAGATTTATTTTTTAAATTTTCTACAATGTATTTGACTTCTTCATTGTAGAAATAATATTTAATCTTATAATATTCTACTTTTTTATGATTCATTTTTGAATAGTACTGGTCATCTAAAAAGAGTATTTCTGCATTTTTAGGAAGTTTTGTACATTTAATGACATCATGATAACTTTTATATTCCTTTGTTCTGCATTTTTCCACAATCTCTCCAGAAATTTTATAAGGACCAATCAATGAATCAAATACACATTCTTTTATTTTTAAATCAATGTATTCCATAATGACATTTAACCACCATTTTCCTACCTGATTATTTGTATAAAGAATCAATTTTAAATGTGTCGTCCCTTTCTTGTTATTTAAGTATTTTAATATAGTAAAAATATTAGGTCTAAAAACCTTTGGATATATATCACAAAGGTTAAAAAAATCATGTTTATCTAGTGGTACATCAATAGATTGTAAAAATTTCCATAATAACCGTAATATATAAAAATCACCGAGTGTATGGTCTAAATCAAATATTACAGCCTTGTCTATCATATTAATTATTGTATATATATTATTTCATTCAAATATATATATTTATTTATATATATATAAATGAATTTATCTGAGGATGATTATAAAACAATTTTAAACTATTACAAAATTCCTCACAAACGTAAATCATTTAGATGGATTAAAAATAAGTCTGAGAAGATTATCGCAACAAAATTATGTAGATGTATTAAAAAGGTAACAAAACAATCAAAACTCAAAGAACCTGCGGCCATTGCAATTTGTAAAAAATCTATTTTAAGCAGAAGGAAATTGAAGAATTCAAGGTTTTCTTGCAAAAAAAAATATGAATTTAAAAACTATCCCGGAAAAAGATTCAAATTAAAAAAAACAAAAAAAAATATATTTTAATGTATAAATGAATATTTTTGGAAGTGATTTTAAACCTGCTTCGAAACACTTGAGAAATAAAATGAATGCTATAAATAAAATTATATATGATGAAACCTATACTATTTCTAATTTATCGGAATTATTTTTTGATAAACTTAAATCTGCAAAAAATGTCTGTATCATAGGCAATGGTCCAGTTTCCAAAAGCATTAAACATTTACTAGAAAAGTTTGATGTAATTATAAGATTTAACAATTATATTAAAGATACTGATAAAGATTTAGTTGGGGAAAGAACCGACGTTCAGTTTATTTGTTTGCAAAATTTAGATCAAACGGGTTGGATTGAACATTGTAATTGTGTGATTGCTTTCGAAATTGCAAGACCTCAGCATTTTAAAAAACTCAAAGATCCTTTCAAAAGCCTTCTTGTTGTACCTCCAATGAGTTATATTAAGTCTATGAAGAATATTTGTGACATGTCACGAGGATTTTTTGCAATTGCTTCCTGTTTACAAATAAAAAATAATATAAATAAGGAGCTTAATATTTATATATTTGGTTTTGGTGGGAAGGGACATCATTTTAATAAAAAACATCACATTTCTCATTATCATAATGAAGAACAAAAACTAATCGGTAAATTGAAAAATCGAAATCTAATCATCGATTTAAAAGATGAAAACTGTGAAACGATCGTTATACCTCAATGAAGGCCGTGCCAAAAATGCGTCTTTCAAATCGGTCCATCGAAGTTCCTGTGCACATGCAGGTACTACATACATCATTACAACATGTATCATTTATAAAATATTTTTTATACAAACAAGTATATCTATCGAGTGAAACATGTTTGCTATCCGCTTTTTTTCGTATATAGTTATTCAAATACTTATTCTTTAAAAATAATGTGGTAATATTATACAAATATTTTTTTCGTGCTTGTATAATAGAATTAAAACAGTAGGCCGATGCGTTATAATATTCATGATATCCGTAAACGGATCTATAGGTATATCCTTCATCCAACATTTGTATTTCACCTACAATTTTATTAGAACTTTGATATAATTTAATGTATATCAATCTATATATATATTTTTTCTGTCTTTGAAAGAACATAGATACCTGTAACAGATTCAACAAATCTTCCAAATTCAAAGTATAATACCAATCTTTTTTCCAGTTCACAAAGGAATCTTCTTCAATATCCAATATCATTTCTTTGAAATATTTTTACTCTTTAAAAAATATTTCAATTTTATTCATCTTCCAAATAAGTTAACACATTTAAAATCATTTTTTCTTCTTCGTTAAGTTTTTGAAATATAATACATTCATCCATAATCAGACGAAACATTTTATTGAAACTATTTTTACAAAGTATATGCGTTCCATTATCACAAACAATGATATCACATATAATTGCGCCGTTGGTTAGTTTCATATTTTCAATATTTTTTAAATTAATCCAGCGAATATAATTGCCGTATGTTAAGTCGTCTATTTCTTCTATGTATCTGTATTGCTTTAATTTCTTATTGTATTGCTTTAGTTTTTCTTTTTCGAATCTTAGTTTTTGCAGGATATCATTCTTTTGAGCCATGATCTTTTGGTTAGTTAACTGCATAAATCTTTCATTGTCATCATTATTGAGAGCCTGAATAAGTAGGTTTTTATCTAATTCATCGGACATATATTATGTAAACATATTTTTTTTATTTTTTTTTTTATTTTTAAAAAGTTATTTCCAAGAAATTCGGAATTTCAGAATCCAAAACCCCAAAATTTTCCCAAAATAGAATTTTTTTTTTGTTTTTTTTTTGAAAAAAGTGGTTTTTGCTTGGAGATGTAGGGAATTCTTGGCTTGGCTCCGAAAAGGTTATGTAGGGACCTTATGCTCTGCTGAAAAAAAGGTACTTTTGTGCAAAATATTTAAAAAAAAAAACGATCAAAAATATATGAGCTTTTTAGAAAAGTCGCAAAAAAAGTCGCAAAATGTACCCAAAATGGTACATCGAAAAAAAACACAGAAATTTTCATGCGAGGTTTGTGACTATAATACGTCTAACAAAAGTGATTTTAGGAAGCATATTTCAACTTCCAAACATGGTACAAAATGGTACATGCATTTTGCGACTTTTTCGGATCCTAATTTTCCGGCCTTTTCATGTGACCTCTGTGACCATTTTACATGTAACAAGGAGGACTTCGAGGCCCATAAAATGGATCATAAAAAACCCCAAATTTCGGAAAAAAGTCGCAAGAATAAAAATGGGCAAAATGTTTGTAAATTTTGTGGCAAATCTTATAAATTTCCGCAAGGATTATACCGCCATATTAAAAAGTGTAACGCAAATGGTTTGGTAAATGATATAACAAATAATAAATTATTGAATTTAGTGGTGGAAACACAAAATCAACTTATGGAAAGTCAGGAACAAACAAGGGAATTATGTAATGAAATTATAAAACTTAAAGATACGAATAAGATAATTAATAATAATACTTATAATCAAAGTGTTAATATTAATTTGTTTTTGAACGAGGAGTGTAAAAATGCGATGAATCTAACGGATTTTCTGAGTAAGCTACAAATGACTATTGCGGATTTGGCATATACAAAAAACAACGGCATGATAAAAGGGATTACAAACATAGTTATTAAGAATTTGGAAGACACACCACCAACGGAGAGGCCGATTCATTCTATCAAGGATGAATGTGGTTCGCAGTTGTATATAAAAGAACACGATATGTGGGAATGTGGAAATAAAAAGGAAAAGATTGAAAAGACCATAGATACCATATCCAAAAAGCAATGTAGTCTTATTAAGGAGTGGGAAGAACACTACCCCGACTGGAATAAAACCGAGGGAGGTCAAGGTGAATACATGGAAATATGCCGTATCATTTTGGGAGGAACTACGGAATCTGAGTTGGAAAAAACTAGGGATTTAATATTGCAAAGAATCCCCGTCACAAATGTGATTACCAATGAAGGCGATGAAGATAATTGATAAATTTTACATTACAAAAGATAGAGAATATCCTTTATTTGACTTGAGACTACTGAAGGAGTATTTTCTTGGTCCGCATCAAGTATCGTAACGTTTTTTAATGATGTTAGCCATTTTTCGTGGTATTGATTACATTTTTCTAAATAATCCAGAGGTATATTCGCTTCTCCTTTGCGAGAGCGTATATTTATCCGTTCAAATGCCTTTTCGGGACTTGTTTTTAGGTATATAAAGTGAAAAGTATTTGAAAAGGAAAGGAATTCGTGGAACCAACGATTATAAATATTATATTCAATTTCATTCATTTCTTTGTCATCATAAAGCATTTGTGTGAAAACATTTTTATCGGTGAGAAGACTTCTATCTGTGAATATGTATTTATATTTTGTATTTTTACAGGCTTTTTTAATATTAGATAGGCGTGTAATATAGGCCATCATTTGAAATGCGAAGGAGTATTTTTGCTTATTCAAGTAAAATCTCTCTAGAATATTCATATTGCTTTCATCGGTGATTAACTTCCACTCTTCTACTGGTTCTTGAAGAAAACAGATGTCGTCACGGTCTTTGAGTTTGCTTTGTAGTGTTGATAAAAAAGTGGATTTTCCTGCACCTATATTTCCTTCGATGGAAATAATTAAGGGAAGCATATTATTATTTATTTAAATTCATATAAAAATTAATTACAATTTTAGGATCTTATTTTCATTAGATCATAATAAAATTGAAGACAAATACATTAAAGAGAATAAAATAATATAAATATAATGACAGACATGGAAATAGCCAAAAAAAAAAAAAATATAATGAAGCAATTAAATGATTTGACAGAGGAGGATTGGGAACATAATAAGGAATTAAAGTTTACATTAAATTTTGAATTAGCGCAATGTATTTCTAAAACTGAAAAAACACTGCAATATATAGGACTTTTACATTATTCAGGTAGTATAGGATATGAAAGTGATAATACAAAATTGATATCTATTGTATTTGCAAATAATTCATTATTGGAAAATGCCGCATGGAAAAGTAGAAGTGTTGCAAAATTTAAGAATTGTAACATTAAAGTGCAAAGAATGTCTTCACAAAAAAACAGTGATTATATTAATCGTAATGATATAATAGCTTCTTTTGTACAATATGCCAGTAAGATATCTACTAAAAATATGATTCCTGATATTTTAATTATGTGTAATCATCCTACAAGAATAAATGATATGTGTGCTCTTATAGATACAATACATGGGACCATTCCAAGAAGTGGATTAAATCTTAAATATAACGTATTCTTTGATGAATGTGATAGTCATGCTTTATTAGAACAAATGTGTAAATTTATTCGTAAAATTATAAATAATAAATTAGAAAATTACATTAATGAAATCCAGTTAATTACAGCTACACCAGGAACAATAATTCCAAGATTAAAAAAAATAGTACCAGATGTTGATAAATTATTTAATATAGATATTAGACTTGATGATGCAAATAAACTTATGAATAATTCTATACATAAAGATACTGAGTATCGAACAATTATTAGTCAGGAATTTATTCCTCATGAGGGTCCTAAAAATCCAATTGAATATGTAAACTCTATTTTTGAATACATGCCAACAATATTTAAACTAGGAAAAATATATTTTATTCCTTCGGAATATTATACCAGTTCACATGAAGATATGGCTGATATATTTATAAGGAAAGGATTTTGGGTATTGATTTTAAATGGCAAAAATAAAGAATTTAGAAATTCGTTGGGAGAAAAAATAGATGTTATGAAGGCTTTAAAAGATGGAAGGGGGCTATTAGAAACGAGAGATATAGTTCGAGCATGGAGAGAAAAAAATCCAAACCAGGGCCTTATAATTACAGGAAAAGTTGTTGTTGAACGAGGAATTACGTTTCTTACAAATGGATTTAATTTTGATTATATGATTATTTCATCTTATTTTGTTAAAAATATTAATAGTTTGGTTCAAATTGTTGGAAGAGGTCAAGGTAGAACTAAATATGTTGATAATTTTAAGGTTATTATGCCGATATTGTTATGGGAAAAGATTACAAAGTATGTTGAAGATTGTGAAGCTATAAAGAAAAATAAACCAGAATTTTATGATGAAAATATGTTGTCAAACATTGGGAAGGAAGAAGAGTTTTCAAATCTGGAACCTCCTCATTTTGAATCAACTATTGAAGATTTGGGAATATGGATAAAACAAACTATTAGATCAAAGAAAGATAAACCAGTCGGAATTAAAATAGGTGAATGGAAAAGAAAAAATAAAAACAGTGATGGTTTTATTATGCATAAATTTGGTGGTACAAAAGAAAATCCTAATCCGGAAAAGGTATGGTCGGAAGAAGAAGCTTTAAAACAAATCCGGCGAGGTATAGCTCCTTATAGTAAAAGAATAATTCCATGTTATAGTGATATGAATGATGTTAATTCTTTAAAATGGTATGTATTTTATAGAAATGAGTAGATATTAAATAAAATTTATTCAATTCTTTCTAATTTTATGTTAATTCCGTTTTTTTTAACTGGCTGTTTAAAATAGTAGTAAATATCAAAAAATATTATAATATTATTGAAAAAACAGATGCAAGTCAAAAATGCAATACATAAAACTAGTTATTATTTAAATTCACATAAAAAAGTTATTTTATTTGTAAAAAATAAAATACTTATTTAATGTAATGGGTATTGTATTCGGCGGATTGCGTACAAGTAAGATTAGATCAAAGGTAAGTTACGCAGAATGCTACCGCTGCGGACAAACATGTAGTGATCGCGAAGATCTTTTCTTGGCCACAATAATTCATTGGGGTAAGCATGATGGTCGCACTTTTTGCGCCGATTGTTTACTAGACGGATTAATACGTTCACAAAAAAATATATGATAATTTTTATATATATAACTATATTTATCCAAAACGCGCACGTGATTCTGCGTATGACATAGAGCGTTCGCTTTCAGGATCTGTAAGTAATGCTTTAAAGACCTCTTCGCTGGTTTTTTTGTCTTTTACTTTTTCCAGCATTTTTTTATTGTCATTGTTCATAAGTGTAATGCTTCCATATTGTTCAACCAACTTTTCAATTGCCTTTCCAGCGTGTGTTGAGTTATTATTTTCCATGATATGGTAAATATGTATTATTTACATTTTATTTCAATTTTTTAATTATATTCATTCCATGCTTTCCGGTCTAAACGATTACACAACGCCTTCATTTCCGTTTCTGTAAAATACAAACACCAATTTGATATTTTTAAGTTACAATAAGCATAGTTAAATAATTCGTCTCCGCCCTGGTATTGACGCATTTGTAAATAATACGGCATGTAAGAATGATATTTCAATTCATCAATGAGTTTTCTTATTTTTGGTGCGTGAATTAGTTGATATTCGTAGGATTTGATTTTTTTCCATAATTCTTGTGGAAACAACATTTTTAAATAAATCATAATTCACAAATAGTAATTCAATTTTATTTGTGAATTTATAAATAAAGATACAGAACTTTTTGAATATTTAAATAGAATTATATTTTTTGAACTTTTCATAGTCATCTTTAAATTTTTCATAGTCCTTTTTGGTATACCATAATTTATTAATGGTATTTGGTGATAGACAAGAGTTATGATTAATTCGTCTAAATTTAATTTCTGTATTAAATTTAACCTTAGAATATTTTTTTGATTCCACCGGTTTGATTACAAAGTTACTTCTTAAATATTCTTTTGTAATGAAATGACTTATTGAAAACGAAGAAACAAATGAAATAAAACCAAGATAGATTAGCGGTATCATTATCATAATATATGTAATGTGTTTAACTTGTAATAAAAACAATAAAACAATAAAATTGAATAAAAAAACAGATATAGATATACATATAAATGAATATGCCGACCATTGAAAATGAATATAATATAATAAAAAATTACTATGATGAGGTATTAAACAAGGATTCATCACTTGTAAAAACTTCAAATGATGAGCCAACCCCTCTTACTTGCGTGGAAGAAATGGTAAACAAAATCCCGGATGATTTTTGGAAAAAAGAAGACATTAAAATATTGGATCCCTGCTGTGGATGCGGGAATTTTCCGCTCGTGATTTATTTCAAACTACTTAAGTATCATGCAAAGGAAAAGATATTGTCTTCCATATTGTATTTTAATGATATGAACCAAGATAGATTGGATGTATTGAATTCCGTATTCAACCATGAATTGAATGTGTATAACGAGGATTTTCTGGAGTTAAGTGTGCCTATTGATTTTGATTTGATTGTGGCGAATCCTCCGTATGCGAAGCTCTTGTCGAATGGAAAGCGGGCTTCTAAAAATCATAATTTGATTGGTTTATTCATAAAGAAATCTCTGGAACTACTGAAAAAAGGCGGGTATTTGCTGTATATTACGCCGGATAATTGGATGTCTTATGCAGATAGAAATACATTGATACATGATTTAACGAGTTTGCAGATTCATTACATTAACATTCACATAGCGAAAAAGTATTTTAAGAACGTGGGGTCATCTTTTGTGTGGTATTTGATTGAGAATAGCCCTTTTTATAAAGATATGGAAATAGAGGGAATATGGAAGAAGCAACTGTATCGTGATACAGTGACAAGTGAGACACGGAATTATATTCCATTGTATTATAATCGAATGATACAGTCTATATTGCATAAAACGGTGGATTGTTCTATTCTTAAAAAGTTTGATGTGCAGACGAGCAGTGATTTACATAAATATACAAAAAGGGATTGTATATCGGTTACGCAGGATGATATTTATAAATACAAGTTGCATCATACGCCGAAGCAGGTAGTGTGGGCATCACGTCCGCATAAATTTCAAGCAGGCTATAAGGTGTTTATTTCAACGACTTCATACTATGGAACATTTGTGGATAATTGTGGGATGACGCAGTCGATTGCGTTTATTCCTTGTAAAAGTAAGAAGGTTGCTGAGAATATAAGTAAGGTTTTGAATCATTGCTTGTATAGATTCGTGAATAATATCTGCCGATATGGAAACTTTAACAACATTCGTATTTTGCAGAGTTTTCCCTATTGTGATAAAGTGGAAGATGTGCAAAAAAAATTCGGGTTGACAGATGATGAAATAGAGTTCATGGAGAATAATAGTTAGTCATTTATAGTATTTGTGTAATTAATTTCTTGTTATATTATACAGATGGCAGCATTAGTAGGAAAAAGAGGACGTTCACCTTCTGCAGAACCAGATTTAACCGGAGCCTCAGATTCACGACCACAAAAAGGACCTCGAACCGGTCCGTCACCATCCACATCCACATTCCGCCCAATAATATCTCGCAACGAAGGTCCAGAATCCTTGATGGATAACGAAGATCCAGAATTCTTGATGGATGTTCAATCATCCGCTGGAAACATGACCTTTGACCCCACTTACGCTTTCAGGGATCAACCAAGTTCAACTGTAGCTTCAGCTGCATCTTCAACTAGGAGTACCCCTCTACATACCTCTCCTACCAGCGAAGATTATGGAGCCGACGAGGAGGATGATGAATTGGGATTGGGAAGAGATTTAGGTATGAGGCTTAGACAGATGATGGTGGATGATGTTGGTAATACAACAGGAAATATTAAAAAAACATCAAGAAAAAAGAAGATTTCTAAAAAAAATAAAGGAACCCGCAATGGTAGAAAAAAATCTGCTATAAAAAAGAAACGTGTAAAAAGAAGAAATAGTATGGGTGGGAAAAGAAGGAGAAAAGGTAAAAAAACAAAAAAAAAGGGTTAGATAATAACCTGTATATTTATTTTTTTTTGTTTTTTGATTTTTATTTGTAAAAGTAAGAAGGTTGCTGAGAATATAAGTGAGGTTTTGAATCATTGCTTGTATAGATTCGTGAATAATATTTGCCGATATGGAAACTTTAACAACATTCGTATTTTACAGAGTTTTCCCTATTGTGAGAAAGTGGAAGATGTGCAAAAAAAATTCGGGTTGACAGATAATGAAATAGAGTTTATGAAAATGAATATATAATTTCTTGTTATATTATAAGGATGTCTCCTAAAAGACAAAAACTAAGTAAATATTCATCTGTGTCCTCCTCCTCATCTACCCGGAAGAATCGAGAACTTATTGCTGCTGAAAATAATGCTGCTCCTCCTCTTGCTGCTGCTGCTCCTCCTCCTGCTGCTGCTGCTGCTCCTCCTCCTCTTCCTCCTCCTCCTCCTCTTGCTGCTGCTGCTGCTGCTCCTCCTCCTGCTGTTGCTGCTGCTGCTGCTGCTGCTGCTGCTGCTCT
>MDTA01081165.1_pt1 | contig 43390 bp, 43 predicted proteins | sample 811151 | NCBI WGS metagenome assembly MDTA01 (sample SAMN05326648, study PRJNA326480) | marine metagenome | isolation source: seawater | place: Indian Ocean: South | collected 2010
AACCAAAATATTTTTCAATGGTATGAAAATTGGAGCTCAAGATATCTAAATTACTATATTTCAATAAATTTATTTGTGAGTTTTGCCTTACTACTTATAGTTGGAGTAATTCTATATAAAAAAAGAAGCAACATTATAAAAGTAAATCAATTATCTTTTTTATATATAACTTTATTATTTTTCACATGGCTTATATCATCACCAACAATTCGTTTTGGTTATGGTATTTTTCTGGTATTGATTTTGATAATTTCAAATCTCTTTGAAATAGAAAGATCACAAATAATTAAAAAAATTGTTAACAAAAAAATTACTTTTCTGAGCCTATATCTATTTGCTGTTGTTTCAACTCCATTATTTAATAATTACGATTTAACATTTTTTATATCTCCACTAAGAGAAATAAGCCCAGAGATAATAAAGTACACAAAAAATGTAGATAATTGGGGTTATAGTGTAAGTAATAATGAAAATCAGGATATTGAATTTTGTTGGATAAATAAAAATTGTATACCCCCGTCAAAATATAAAATTTTGGAGGATAATTTAAACAACTATAGATTAATTTATGTTGAGAAATAAGATTGAAAACAATGATTAAAAATTTATCAATTGTCATTCCGTGTAAAGATGACGAGAAAATTTTAATTGAAAAAATTCCATCTCTTTTGAAATTTTGTAGTGAGAACATTCTTGAGTTTGAAATACTGATTGTAACTAATGGAAGTAATCCTTTAAATATTGATACTTTGAATAAATTCTTATATGAGTTGGATAGTAATTCAATAAAATCTCTTTCCTCTAATCTAGTGGGAAAAGGTGCGGCTTTTAGAAAAGGTTTGAGTGAAGCTTCTTTAGATAATATTTTACTTTGCGATGCTGATTTTTCAGTTGATATAACCCATTTACCAAAGTTTTTTAATGATGAAGGTTATCCGTTAGCTTCATTTGTTACTGGTTCAAGAAAATCTAAATCATCTGAGGTCCTGGAAAGCCCTATGTCAAGACAACTCACTGGTTTTGTATATACTCTATTGGTAAAAATTTTACTTGGTATAAAAGCTGATGACACACAGTGTGGATTTAAATTATTTAATAAAAAAGTGTTTAAAAATTTATCAGACTTTCAAACAAATGGTTTTTCTTATGACGTTGAACTTTTTTTATTAGCTGATTTATTAGAAATAGAGGTTATCGAAATTCCTGTAAGGTATATTCATGAAAAGAAAAGTAGCATATCAGTTATTAAAGATTCTAAAAGAATGCTTAATGATCTTTTCCTAATAAGAAAAATGTACAGAAAACATAGAAAGACTTAAGAAGCATTTATAGTTTTTGAAATATTTATAATATCACTTTTAGATAAATTATTTGAAGATGGTAACCACAATAATTTATCAAATACTTTTTCAGAGTATTCTAAATTTTCATTTGAATACTTTTTTAAATATTTTTGCTTACTCAGAGCCGGATAAAAATTCCTTGTTTCAATTCCCTTCTCAAGGAGTATTTGTTGAAGTTGATTTTTATATTTTATTGTTTTTAATTTTATATCAAAGAACCACGGTACCTCTTTATCTTTAAAAGGTAAAACCTGAACATTTTTATTACTCACTTTGTTCATGTATATTTTATGGTTCGACACTTTATTCTTTGAAAAAATTTCCAGTTTATTAAACTGTGAGATTCCTAGTGAAGCTTGAAGATCTGTAATTTTAAAATTTAAACCAAAACCTTCATGCCAATCACTCTTATCCTTTGACCTATTAAATGTTTTTAATTCAATAATTTTTTTATAAAAAGCTTCATTATCAGTTAATATCATCCCACCCTGACCCATGGTAATAATTTTATGAGGTGTAAATGATATTATGCTTATGTCCCCCAAAGATCCGCATTTTTGTTCATTATAAGAAGAGGTTAAAGAATGGGCAGAATCTTCAATTAAAGCAATTTTATTTTCTTTACACCATTTTGCAATTTCAGATCCATCTCCTGTTCTGCCATTTAAAGGAACGAACATAACAGCATCTAAATTTTTTATCTTTTTTAACTTTTCCAATGACAAACATAAGGTCTCATCGACATCAACGAGTATCGGATTGGCTTTAGCCCATAACGCAGCATTTATAGATGCAATCATTGTTAAATTGGGAATGGCTATTTTTTTTCCTTCAGTAATTCCAGCTGCCAGCAAACTCAAGTATATGGCTATAGTCCCATTTGGCACTGCTACGCAATATTTTCTTCCTACATAATTTTTAATTAAATTTTCAAATTCAAAAGTTTTATTATGTTCAGTTACCCAACCTCCAGAACTGAGATAATCTGAAACGTTTTTAATATCATCATTGTCTATAAAAGGTTCAACTTGATTGTATTTCATATTCTTGTTCGATCTTTTTCTGGACCAAAATAAGGCCCATTTTTATTTTCAATAACTAAACTGTCTTCTTCAATAATATATTCATGGGCTTCATTAAATAATGCAATCATCTCACCTTCTTCAATAATATGAGATGAAGCTTTTCTTCCATCTTCAAAATAAAGATTGCAGGTAATTCTTCCTTTTACCACATAAACAGTTTCGTTTGTTTTTGTTGCATTGCGATCAAATGTGTTGTGATAATGAGTTTGAAGTATCGTGCCTTTTTGATAATTCCATAGACCAACTTGAATAAAATTCTCATCATCAGTCAAAAATGATAGCCCTTCTTGTGCTAAGTATGGTCTAATGATTGTGGCAAAGTGTATTTCTTCGTGAACTATTTTTTCAGATATATTTTTATCCATAATTATTAATATACCATTTTGTTGTAATGCTAATACCCTCTTCAATACTTACTTCTGGCGACCATTTTAATAATTTTTTGCCATAGTCTCCATTTACAGTTTTCCTATCTACACCATCAGGTTTTGTCGTATCATATTCATAAACGGTTTCATAATTGAAAGATTGAGAAATTAAGTTAGCTATTTCGTTAATTGAATATCCTTTATTGATTCCAACATTAAATAAATAAAATCCAGGTTTTAATTTCAAAGTTTTGATTAATGATTTTGCACCATCCTCGACATAAAGCCATTCTCTTACTGGCTTTCCCGTACCCCATATCTGAACGCTTTTATTTTCATTTTTTGAATCATATGTTTTTTTTATTAAAGCTCCTAAAGCATGTGATCTTTCCTCATCAAAATGATCATTTGGACCATACATGTTAGAAAGTATTACATTCGAGGATGAGATACCATACTGTTCATAAAAACTCTTGCCAAGAGCAACTGTCAGCCTCTTTGCAATGGCATAGTTAAAGACTGATTCATGAGGAGGCCCGTCCCAAAAATTATCTTCTTTATAAATTTTTAAATGGCCAGGATATACACAGTTTGAAATAGGATTAATTATGTGTTTAATTTTATATTTTTTAGCTAAGTTGTAAATATTTAAAGAAATTTGAGAATTTAAATTTAATAAATCTGCTTGATATTTGTAGCCATATAATATTCCTCCTACAAATGCCGAACAATTTATTATTGTATCAATATTTTTACCACTTAAAAAATTATCAAATTCTTCAACATTCTGGAGATCGACTTGATTTTTACCCTTAATTTCTTCGAAAGCAATCTCTTCATTAATCAATAATTTTTTTGTATGGCTACCAAGAAAGCCCCCGGAGCCAATAAGTAATATTTTTGAACCCATAAAGACAATTTAGCAATAAAAATTTATTAATAACTATAATTATCTCCATCATGAATAAAACATATAAAACTGATGTATTGTATGTTTTTGGAGGTGGTAGAAAACTAAAACTCCAGTCGAATGATAACTTTGGAAAAGAATTTTTTTATGGCTATGTACATCTAAAAAATAAAGGTTACTCTGTTGACATTATCGAGACAACAAAACAAAACATTTCAGTATTGAATTCAACAATTTTAAAATTATTAGAGAGGTTGCTAAGTAAACTTACAAAGCTTACTTTTTATCTTGGAGCATTAGTATCAATAAAAAATTTAAAAAAAATTTTATCATCAAGAAATATAGTTTCATCAAATCATGGCATTGGGATGACATTGTTTTTATTTATAGGAATGTTTAAGTTATTTAAAAAAATTAATTTTATAGTAATAAATTCAGGACTATTTGCAATGAGGAAAGTAAATCCTGTTGTAAAAATAGCTAGGATATTTTTTCTTGTTTTATTTTTAAAAACAATCAATTATCTAATATTCACAAATCGTAGTGAATATGAATATGCTGTAAAAAACTTTAAAAATTATTCAACAAAATTTGTATGTCTACCTTTTTGTATAGACACTGAATTTTGGAAACCAACAAGCAATGTTGTAAATTATGAAAATAAAGATGGTATTTTATTTATTGGAAACAATGGTCACAGAGATTTTAAATTAGTAACTAAAATTGCAGAAAATTTAGTAGAAATTCCATTTACTTTTATAACAAATCAAATAAAAGATTCTGAAATTAAAACTAATAATGTTAAAAATATTTTGGGAGACTGGAATGCTTCTCATTTAAGCGATATTGAGGTAAAAAAATATTATGAAGAAGCAAAGTTGGTCATTTTACCAATCAATGACACCTTGGTCTCATCGGGACAAAGTGCTGGATTGCAGGCAGCTTCCGTAGGTACAGCTGTCATAACAACCAAAACTAAAGGTTTTTGGGATTATAGCAACTATGTTGATAACGAAAATATTATTTTTATGGATAATAATAATTTGGATGAATGGCTGTCAAAAATTAAGAAGATATACAGTGATGATGAAAAATTAAAAAAAATTGGTTCACATTCCTTAAAACTCATAAATGACAAGTATCGTTTAGAAATATTTAATAATGAATTAGAAAATCTAATTGAAAATGGGAATTAAATAATTTGGTAAACGAAAATATACTTGTAATCGCTCCAACCTATAACGAAATTAGTAACATTGAAAATTTTCTAATTCAAGTGACTCAACTCGACGTAACAATTTTAATAATAGATGATAACTCTCCAGATGGGACACATAAAGTAGTAAAGAAATTTGCTGAAACAAACCCAAACGTTAATTTAATTGTACGAAATAAAAAAAAAGGACTTGGATCAGCATATAGAGATGGCTTTGATTGGTTTCTTAAAAAACAATATTCACATTGTATTGAGATGGACGTAGATTTTTCTCATAGAGTTGTAGATTTAGAAAAATTAATCAAAGAAATTGATATTTATGACTTAGTTATAGGAAGTAGATACATCAGTGGTGGGGGAAGTAAAGGCTGGGATGTAAGGCGTAAATTCATTTCAAATTTTGCAAATAAATTTGCAGGCTTTTTACTACGTTCAAAAATTAAAGATTTAACAAGTGGTTTTAGAATTTTTTCAAAAAATGCGCTTGAAATTATTAATTTTAAAGAGATTAAAACTAATGGATATGGTTTTCAAATTGAAATGGCATATCTTGCGGAAATAAATAATTTGAAAATTAAAGAGATTCCAATAATTTTTGAAGAAAGAAGATTAGGGGAATCAAAAATGAGTTATTGGATCGTACTAGAAGCAGTTTTCCTAATTTTTAAATTAGTGTTTACAAAACAAAAAGTGTAGATAAGTAAATTAAATTTAAGAAAAAATAATATACTAGAAAAAATGTATAAATTATCAATCGCAACAAGCTATACGAATCCAGAAGAACGCATGGATCCATGGAAAGAGGCACTCGAATGTTATGAAGATTTAGCAGATGAAGTTGTTAGAAGTGGAGAAAATTGGCCTTACGAGTTTGAGTGGGATTATATTGGAAAAGTTTTTAATGAAAGCTATGAGAAAGCAGACGGAGACTGGGTTATTAGGATGGATTTAGACTATTTCTTTCATGAAAAAGATTTTAAAAAAATTAGAAGTAGATTGGAAGAAAATTTTGATAAGCCAGCTGTTGCATTTCCAAAAATGCAATTTTTTACTCCTGATAGGTGTACGTTAAAGACAAATATAGTAATTGCTTACAATAAAAAAAATTTTCCAGAGATAAAACTTAACGGGGGTGGCGATTTATGCTTACCAACAATGAATGGAAAAGAAATACTACCAAATGATGTTCCCATATTTTCAGATATTTACCTTTGGAATTATGATTCAATGTTTAAAACAAAAGAAGTTATATCATCCGATCGTGCAAGGTTTGCACGAGCTTGGTTTAGATACTTTAATGATTGGGGTGAAGCAGAGGGACAGAACGAAGAAATAGCATTCCAAACATGGTTTAATATGATTGAAAAAAGATATAAAAAACATAAAACAAAAATTGATTTAAGTATGCATCCAAAATATATACAAGATAAAATTAGAAACCTTGAACAAAATCAATTTGGCTTTGATGCTTTTGGGCTCAAAGATAAATATCATAAATCAATTTATTCAAAATTTTTAAATCGTAAGTAATTTGTAAAAAATTGATAGGTTTATTTGAAAATAATATTGAAAAAAGAAAAATTTATCTAGCGATTTACTTTTTAATATTTACATTTTTTTTGCTGGTAAAAGGTTACAAAACAGAAATTACTGTCGACGAAGCTTTTTCTTTTTTAAATTATTCTTACACAAAGGATTACTTAAATATCGGTATTGCTAATAATCACATATTAAATAGCATCCTTGTTGGAATTATCTCACCTCTTGGAATTTCTGAATTAATTCTGAGAATACCAAACTTAATATTTGGAATAATTTACTTGGTTCTAATATTATTTTTTTCAAGTAAAAAAGATAACTATATTATATGTTCTCTTATATTAATTCTTAATCCCTACTTGTTTGATTACTTTGCGATCAGTAGAGGTTACGGTATAGGTTCAGCATTAATTTTTTTATCATGTTATATTTATCTATTTTCAAAAAGAAATAACGTTATTGCACCATTAGTTCTTTTATCCATAGCAACATTTAGCTACCATGTAATAGTTGTTTTTTTATTCTCATTTTGGTTAGTTAACATAATAAATTTAAAAAATAATTACAAAATTACACATTTTATTTTTATTAATTCAACCGTATTAAGCGTTTCACTAATTAATTTATACCTTTTGTTAAATGTTACTGCTGAGGGCAAGCCATTATATGGTGTAAATAACTTATCAATTTTTGATATTTTAACGGGGAGTTTTGGATTAAATAGTTTGTATATAAATAACGAATTACCGTTTAATATTTTTTTAAATCTTTTATTTTTATCACCATTGATATTCTTCAGGCTTTTAAGTAATAAAGAAAAAAATGTAGTTGCATTTTCATACCTTACCTTGTTTTTAATTTATTTGATACCTTATATATTGAATAAGCCCTTTCCTTTACTGAGAGCAGTCGTTTGCTTTTTGCCACCAATATTGCTTCTAGTGTGTCAGGTAATTGAAAAATTAATTAAAAAAACAGAAAATATTAACATCGTGGGTTTGATAACCGTTAGTATGTTCTTTTTCTTATTTAGTTTTATTAACTCTGTAAAGATTAATAAGACTATTGACTGGCAAGATGGAATGAAAAGAAGTGAAATTTTACAAAGAGATGATGATTGCGGTTTTGTAATCCCATTTAACGAACTTGATTCAGTTGGTCAATACTATAGATTGATTGATGAATTAAATTACGAAAAAAAATCATCTATTTGTTAAAAAATAAAGAGAAAGCATTATCAATGTAATTACTATATGTCTTATGAAAAAGATATATCTAAAAAATGCACATACATCAAAAAGATCAAAACCTGTCAATCTAAAAACTGAAGATGAAAAATTATTTGTTCATGAGTTTCAAAAATATATAAATAATTCTTATTACGTAATAAAAAAGAATCTATATATAAAAAATTATGACATTTACAAATTTAAATATTTTTTATCAGATTTTGAAAACACAAAAATGAGTAAATATTCAAGAATTGTTAGGATTAAAAAAATAATTAAAGAACTTTTACAACAAAAGCCGTTACAAAATAGTGAAGATATTGAGACAGGTATATGGTGTTTAGATGAAAAAAGTTTTCATTATTTTCATTGGTTTTGTGATTCTTTAGCTAGGTATGTAGAAATAATCGAAAAGAAAGAATCAAGACCTTTATTAATATCTTCACAACTTTACGATATTGAATTTGTAAGGCATAGTCTAAAAATGCTCAACATCGATTACATTGTTTATGAAAAAAACGAATTACATAAAGTTAATAATTTAATGATCTCTAGCCATATCGCTGAATCAGGAAATTTTTCAAATAAGAATATAAATAAATTGTCAAAAATGCTTAAAGATGCCGCTGTTGCTGATAAAATTTCGGATCCTAAACGTAATATCTGGGTAAGCAGAAATAAATCGAAGCACAGAAAAATCTTCAACGAAGATAAACTTTTAAATTTACTAAATAGATATAACTTTGAAATTATTTATCCCGAAGATATCTCATTTAGTGAACAAATAAAAATATACAATAACACAAATATATTAGGTGGATTACACGGAGGAGGCCTGACAAATATCTTATTTATGAATGAAGGAACTAACTTGATTGAAATAAGGAGAAAAGGTGACGACGCTAACAATTGTTACTTTACATTAGCTTCAGAATTAAAAATAAATTATTATTATCTGGAATCCAATAGTCTTGGTGATGATTTGTATATTTCAAATGTTGAGATTGATGAAAAAGAATTAGAAAGAGTTCTAAGTGAAGCAACTGGTTGAAGATTTATTTAATAATAAATTTGAGAAATATTTTAGATTATATGGAATATTAATTTTTATATTTACAATTTCTAATTATATATTTCAAAATCTTGCCCACATGACAACATCAAATATAATGCCTGGAATTGCTCCTCATCTTGATTTAGGTTTACCTTACAAAGACTATTGGGATGTATATCCACCTGGAATCTATCTGTTTTACTATCTGACTTTTTTTATTATTTATGACAATATAATAATTTATAGTTTTTTTCACTTATTTATATTGATATCAACAATCTACTTTTCTTATAAAATATTTGAAAAACTTGAAACTCCTAAGATTATATACTATCTAGGTCTTACTTATTTCCTTAGCCCCCTATATATAGATTATTTATTACCAAATGATTTAATTGGATTATTTTTCTCATTTTTTGGACTTTATTTATATTTATATATGGAGAGTACAAAAAACAGAATCATTTTTTCAAACTTTTTTTTAATTTTTTCTTTTTTTATCAAAGAGACTTTTTTTCTTTCATCTTTTACAGTGCTTATAGTTTCTTTATTGAATGGAAAATCATCAGATATTAAAAATTCAATATATGGAATATTTTCATCAGTATTATTTGTTTTTGCTTATTTACAAACTTTATCAATTACTGAAGAGGTAATTAAATCTTATATAAATAAATATATAATTTTTAACTTTGAAAAAATATTAATGAATAGCATACCCTTATTGATTTTAAGTTTATCTTTTTTAATTTATATCTTTCTTAACCCAAAAAAGATTCTTGTAAAGAAATTCACAAATATAATTGTTCAAAATGATTCAATTATTTATTTATATTCTATTTTGATGCTTGTCTCATTTTTTCTAATAGGTAAGGATGATGGTGGACATTTTGATATCCCAAAAATTTTTACAACTGTATTTTTATTAAATATTTTATTTAAAATAAAATATCCAAAAATAATTATTTCAATAATAATATTTTTAGCAACTGGATTTAGTTTAAAACTAAATCACTCAATCTATTCATATACTTTAATAGAACCAAACATAAGTTTTAATATAAATTCAAATATCAAAGATTCGTTGACTGAAACATATGAACAGTTAAGTGAGAGTAATGGTGAAGTATTATATCTATATGGGTGGGGAAGCAGTGACTTTTATTATGAACTTAAGGTAAGACCCTATTCAAAATACTGGATTTTGCATCCACAAATAACTAATGAAAATCAAATAGATGAATTGAAAAAAAATCTAATGATAGAGCCCCCAAAGTATATTTTCTATTGTGGAATTAATGACAGTTGTGTGGTTGACTTTGATTATAAAGAATTTGAAAATCAATATATAAATTTTCAAAACATTGTTACTTCATGTTATGTAGAAATAGAAAAAAATATTTTTGAATTAATTAATAAAGAATGTCTAGAAAATATTAATTTCTGAAATAAGATGGTTTTGATTTATAGTATCGTTTTAACAACTTGTATTTCATTCTATCTCTTAGGCCGTGTCCTTTTCTACGTACAGCAAGGAAAGGATAATCATATTGTTCGATCTCCCTTCCTCTAAAATCGGTTTCATTTTCCAAAATAATTCCACCGTAAATCTTTGTTAACAAACTCCATATACTTTGATCATGCCTACATTCTCTAAATCGTGAAATTTGATTGGTACCGTTATAATAATCTGTTATAAGTTCTTCATCATAATCTAGTACCTTATGAAAAAGTTTGATAATTTCATCGGTTTGATTATTTTTTTTAAACAATATATGACCAGCCTCTAGTTGTGTAGATAATCCTATTTTAGAATTTGGAGAAATCTGAAAAAAATTAAATAATTCTTTTGAAGTCCATTCATTTTCTATATGGTGTTTTTCACATTCAATCCGAAGATTAGATGTATCATCATTAGCATTTAATATGTCAATATATTCATTGAACCTTCTGTGAGCATGATAATTTAGTGAAGATCCTGCATCACAATAAATTAAAATATCGTTTTCATTCATATCTTTTAATGTTTTTTCAATAATGTTTAACTTCCATATCCAAAACCCCCCTCCCCTAGATGATTTGAAAATATTTGAATATTTTTTTACAAAATTTTGATCTAAATCGTTAAATGAATAAGAAATACAATTGTCAAAAAAGTTGGAGTATTTAGCTAACGAAATTAAATGGTCTTTAGAAACTGTAAATTCTTTTGAATTACTGTAGGTTATGAATATTTTTCTTTGTATCTTATTCATTTTGAAATTCCTTCAAATAAAAAATTGCTAAATATAAAAGAAATATAAATATAAATATAACTTTAATACTTGATACGATTTGAATTTCATCTACATATTTTATAAAATCTGGATTGTTGGTTGGTAAGTTATAGTTTGCTAGATTATCAAATATTACATCTTTATCAAATATCGAAAGTAAAAATTTAAAAGCTATGACTCCAAGAAAGCTAGTAGTAAATATTTTTAAATAACTTTCAAATTGAAAAAAAGATAAAATCACACCTTTTAAATATTCTGGCTCAACGTATTTAATGTTTCTACCGAAACTATTTAGTTGCTCAGTAGTAGATAATTGTGTCAATTCAGTAGTTTCAAAAAATAAAATTGATAAGATTGAAAAAATTGATATAACTATCAGTAAATATTTAAAGTACCTGAAATATTTAAATTTAGCATTTGAATAAAAAATAATAATTGATAATGGAACCAATGATGATAGATACCTAAATCCGTATGATGAGGCTGTAGACTTCCATATCAAAACTGAAAAAACACACATTCCAAATGGAATTAATAGAAGAATTTTTTCTTTAAAGCTTGAATTATTCTTGGAAATCGTTGAGTAAAGAATACCAAAAAAAATAATAGGAGCAAACCAAAAAATACCAAATTCTTGACCAAACAAAATCAAAAAAACATGTTTTATATTTTCTAAAAGAAATTCAGTGTAATTTATATCTTTAACAAATCCAGCCAATATCCCATTTGCTTTGTAAAGAGTTTCAGGATTGAGTGTAACAATACCATAAATCTTATTATTTATGTATGCATATATGCCACTAGATATTAAACATGAAAATAGAAAAAATTTATTTAGATATACATTTTTTGCATTAACTTTTTTTAAAATAATTTTTACAATTAATGGAATAATAATTACATAATAATTTGTTAGACGTACAAAAAAAGCTAACAACATTGATAGAGGAATTAAAAATGCATAAATATTTCCGTTGTCTTTTTCTAAATGTTTGAGAGTGAAGTAGATCACACATGTAATTGTAAAAGTTTCGTATATATGCGGCATTGAGTATCTTTCAAACGCATAATAAATTACCCCTGAAGATGAATAGAATAATAATATTTCCAAATGCGAAATATCCTGATCCAGATATTTGACACTTTTTTTTAGTAGTAATGTTGTCAGTGCCATATAAAAAATTGCTGATAAAGAATAAAACAATAACTTAAAACTTAGAAAGTCAGAATAATTTTGAGGTGAATAATTTATAATTAATAAATCAATTTGATTTCCTAAAAATAAAAAAGGACTAGCAAGCAATCCTGATCCAACAAAACCCTTAGGTGCTATTTTTCCATTTAAATTAAATCTTCTATCCTCAAACCCCTTAAGTTGATTTGAGTAATCAAAATCTTTATCAATAGCAATTGTTTCTGCATGAGAATAGTAATCATAGTCATCCCCACAGCAAAAGATGCCATTTTCAAATCGAAAGTCTATTTTAAAATACAATAAAAAAATAAAAAGTAGAGAAAATAGGAGTAAAAAATATTTATTTTTTGAATTCATGATTTTTGATTTTAATAATTTCGTTAGATTCATATTCATTTTCTTGTCTTTGTGAAATTACTAATAGTGCAATTGAGATAATAAAGAATGCGATAGTTGTAATTACCCAAGATGCTTTAGGTGCGTTTATAAATGCAGCCCTGATAGCTGTGATTCTATATATTGAATAAATGGAAAATACGAGAAAAATTTGTGAAACAATATCAATCAATCCAGAAAATTGTAAATTAGAATATTTTAACTTTATTTTTATCTTTTTATAATATGAAACGATCGTGAAATATAGCAATTTAAAAAACATCACATTTGCTTTTAACTGGCTTTTCTCATGGCGATAATAAACAGTATTTTGGTATTGACCAATTTTTAAATTTAGATTTTTGGCTAAATTAGTGATATACCAAGTTAAATAAAAAGGATATCCGTATCTTTTAAACAACTTAATTACCTCAAAATTACTAGTAATTTTTTTTGAAATAAAGAATAAGCCATTTAATGGATCATTTAATTTCCAGTTTCCCGTCGATAATTTAATTAGAAAAGAAGCTAAGGCATTTCCGAGATACCTAATAAAGGGAATCTTTCCTTGTATACCACCTTCCCAAAACCTATCACATTTTATAAAATCAAATTTTTCGTTCTGACCTAAATCTGATAAATATAAAATATCTTTTTCAGCAAACTGATTATCTCCATCAATTTTTACAATATATTCTGAATTTAAGTTATTAAATATGTCTAATCCCTTTTCAAATGATTTTCCTGCACCTAAATTTTTTTTATTTTTATAATGAATAAAATTTTCTTTTGATTTAAATTTTTTGTATTTTTCTTCAGTCAAATCTGAGCTGGAATCATCAATTAAAATAACAAACTCAAAATGGTCATAGTATTTTTCAATTACTTGTTCAATGGTGCTTTCTTCATTGTAAGCAAGTATTAGAAGTGAAGCCATAATTTAGTATTCTAACAACTTAAGATAAATTAAAAATTATTATTAATTAAGTTGTAATTATATGAAAAGATTCAAATATAGACTAAATAAGTTGTTTTTTCTTACTCAAATTTTATTTGAAAGAATAATATTAGAAATTTATTACTACTTTTATCCAAACAAAAGTCTAGAAACAATAATTTATAAAAATAGGATCTTTCTAGAAACAATTGAAAAATTTCTTCCATATAATATTTACCTCGAGAATGACTATGGTGTTCAAAAAAGGATTTATGATAAATTAGAAGATGAAATAATTGATTTTCCAACATATTCTGATTTACTTTCATTCTTTATAAAAAATATCACTGCCGATAGAGTAAATTATCTGGAAATTGGTGTATCCGTACTAAAAAATTATTTACAGATTAATAACAATGTAGAAAATTCCGACATCGTAGCGTTTGATATAAATGATGTAAATCCAAATTTTAATGATTTGAAAAAAATCGAAAAAAACAACAATAATCTTTTTTATTTTAAAGGTAGCGTTTTAAATAAAACTGATGCTGAAAATTTTAAAATTTTTTATAAAAATAAATTTGATATTGTTTTTTCAGATGCTCTTCATGAACCAGATGCAGTGAGGTCCGAATTTGAATTAATAATTAAAAACAACTTAAAAAAAGAATTTCTTATTTATTATGATGATTTGGACTTTCCAGGATTAGAAAATGAACTTTACTCAATTAAAAGTCAACTAGAAAATTCTATAAATAGAGAAGTGAACTTTTATACTTTTAAAATATATGGCTGGATTGGTCAAAATGAAAAATTACACAAAAATGGAATTATAACTACATATGATCTACAAAAAGTTCTTGATGAAAAAAATATTAAAATTTTTAATTTTAAAAAGGCTTAGCTTTGCAATTTCTCATTTTTAGTAAAACTAAAAAATAATAAATATAAAAGTAGCAATAAAGGAATTATAAGTCCGAAATTAAATCTTACAACCTCAAGATAATTCCAATGATTTAATGAAATAAAATAACTTATATATGTTAACCCAGAAATATACTTTATTCTAGAATTTGTTACTAACAAGTATTGAATACAAAATAAGAACACAAAAAAGCTGCCGACGCTGTAAAGGTTAAATCTTAGAGGAGGATACCATCCAATAAATGACCAAAAGACAAAAGATATAAGAAATATAAAAAATAAATTCTTAAAACTACTTATGAATATCTTTTTATTTTTGGGTTCTATGTGCCTGTAAATAATTAAGCATAAGGATGGTAATACCGAAATATATAAGAGTGTGTTTAAAAAATCTGTTAAATAACATTTAAGAAATAAAGGCACAGACATGCAAAAGTATTCTGAACCCTCAGGATTAAAATTGACATTTTCATATCCAGCTAAAATAAAATCTTTCAACCAAACGAATTGATACCAATAAGTAGTAGCAGCATTATATGGAATAAATCCTTGAGATCTAATAAACAAATTCCAAGACAACAAAGGAACTATAAAAATAATAAATGTTATAGATAAGTGAACAAAATTATTGATTACTTTATTTATTGAATTCAATTTATGAAAAACTAAAAATAAAAGTGGTAATGCAAATGTCATATTTGAGAGCGCTAGTAAACCTAAGATAAAACTTAAGAAATAAATAGTTTTAAATTTTTCAAATTTATGTGCAAGAAAATAAAAAGATATTGAAAATTGTAAAAAAGTAAGGGTTTGATGAGAGGCATCAAATACACCCCACTTTATAATTGGAAACAATGAAAAAAATATTATAAGCAAGAAAAATTTTTTCTTATCGAGTTTAATTTCTAATTTTTGTAAGGTGTCTACAAAAAGTTTAAATGAGAAAGAAATAATAATTAAATGTGCGATAGCAAAAGTTAAAAATTTAAGGATTAAATTATTCAAGATAATTAACTTAAGTAGTTCATAAATTATTTTTATAAAGAGTATATAAAGAGGCCTCGATTGATAATTATAGTCAAATTGGTATATTGATTGAAAATCGTATACTCCTGTCAAGTAAAGCTCTAAATCACAACTGACAGGTATAAAATAGGAAATTTGAGAATTTAATAATTTACTCTCAACAAGTTCGTTACATGTAAAATAAGATGAATTTGATGGATATAAAATAAACAAAAAAATATAGATAAAACTAAAAATAAATATATTGAATATCAATATATTTTTGAAATTAATTTTTATCGTCATGGCTTAAGAATATTTAATTTAATATCACTATCTTTTCTAAAATCAGACATTAAAGAAAGTGCCCAAAGCAAAAGAATGCTTCCATGAATATCTGGTTCATTAAGTCCTTTAGTGATATTTAAACCATAATAATATAGTTGACTTTTATTTAAAAAGTATGAAAAACCACCTTGATCTGGAAAGTAGTGTTTTGATATTATTTCATCAACATTTCTAAAATATAACTCTATATCTTTTCTTCTATATGAATTATTTAAACTACATTTATAAAGAACATATATTGTATCAACTATGTCACACCCATATCCATCCAATTTGATATTTAAACAAAGATCAATTAATTTATTTGGTTCATGGATTGGAACATCTAACCAATCAAGCCCTGTAATTACTTTCATGGCTCCATTTACAATTTCTGTTTGATCTGGCGTACCATTTTTAAAATAAGCACCAGATTCTTTTTCATGAACAGTATTTAAAAATTTTATAAGTTCTTCTTTTAAAACTTGATAATTCTTACTTTCTTTTTCCTGTGTCTCTAAAAATACACACAAAGCAGCAAACTGGGCCCCTGCATTCCAAGGTTTTGACCAGTCGAGTGAGTTTAAGTATGTAGATACTTTATTATTCTCAAAAAATTGATTTTTATATTTAATATCGTTTTTTGAGCCAACTTGATGCAAAGAAGATATAGCCTGCTTTGATTCAGCTGTTATAAATTCATTTATCTCATCCTGTTTTGACTTGCCCTGTTTATTTTGAGTTATTACTTGTTTAACATTTCGTTTAAATTCTTTTTTAATTGAGAATTTATTTATGCTTTTAAGATATTCTGAATCAATAAATGATCCACTTGGAAAATTATTATTTTCGACTTGAAAAGACTTAAGATATTCAAACCATTTTTTCTGATTTTCTAAATCTTTTTCATTCCACACGTCTAATATATATAAACTTTTAATAGCAAAACAGGAAAATCCTAAATTTATATTCTTTCCGTCTTTTGTATAGCCATTTTTTACTGGATAATATTCAAACTCACTTTCTTTAGATAAAGATGAAATAAAGTTTAGATATTTTTCCTTGAAGCTTTCATTAATTTCAATTTTCATAACAAACAGTCGCTAAATTAATACAATAGTATTTGTGAATAATTTTGTGTATGCAGCTGATAGTAATTACAACAAACAACTTTTTTATTCAATAAATAGCTTACTAAAGAACACCGATACAAACACAAATTTACATATAATACATAAAAATCCTGAAACATTTTTTGAATATAAGGAGTACCTTGAAAAAAATTTTAATAATTTCTCTATAAATCTTCATAAATTTAATTTTTCAGATCTAGATTTTCCAAATATAGAAAATAAGCATGTTTCAGAAGCTACGTACTATAGGTTATTTATTGAAAATATAATTCCAAAAGACATTGAAAATTACATTTATCTTGATGCAGATATTATTGCCATAAATAATTTTGATGATTACATAAACGAAACAATGTCGATTTTACAAAAAAGTAATTATATTGTTGCATGCAGAACTGAATACATAAAAAATAAAGAGAATTCTATTTTTTTCGAAAATTTAAGTATGATATCAACAAAATACTTCAATGCCGGCGTAATGTTTGTTGATCATCTTAAATGGCAAAAAGAAAAAACTGGCGAAAATTTAATAAATAAACTTGTAGAAATAAAAAATAAAATAAACTATTGGGACCAAGATGTTCTAAATAGCCATTTTGATGGAAAATATCTTGAATTAAGTGATGCGATTAATTTCCCACTAAATTTACGATGGCCTGTGCCAATTAAAGAAATAAAAGAGGATAAATTGCTTATTCATTACCAAAGTAACAACAAACCCTGGAATATAAGAGGTTCATTTAATGAAGGTGCTTCATTTTATCAAAATGAAGCATTGGATTCAGACGATAAATACCATCTTGTTAAAACTGTGAGAAGATATGATTTGTTATTTCTATCAATTAAAACATTACAATTAAAATTTTTGAAGATAAATAAAAAATTAAAATTTTATAAAGAAGCATTCAAAATAATATTTTTTTAATTATTGTTATATCGTGAACATTTTAATTTTCGGTAGTAATGGTTTGGTTGGAAGCTCATTAGTACGAAATCTCTCTGTCTCAAAAAAAAACTACAATCTAATTTGTTCAACCAGAAAAGATACAAATCTATTTTCGCTAAGTGAAACTTCTGAAAAAATTAAAAAATCAGATCCAAACATTGTCATAATAGCAGCTGCAAAAGTCGGGGGGATTTACGCAAACAGTACGCAAAGATTTAATTTTATTATCGAAAATCTAAAAATTAGTATGAATATTTTTGAATCGCTCGTAGATTTCACAAATACAAAAATTATAAATATAGGCAGCAGTTGTATTTATCCACTCGGTGCACAAAATCCAATTACAGAAGATAGTTTAATGACCGGAAAACTTGAACCAACAAATTCACCATATTCAATGGCGAAACTATCATCACTTGAGATTTCTAAAACCATGAGTGAACAGTTTGGTCATAAAATAGTAAATCTTATGCCGACAAACTTATATGGTCCAAACGATAAGTTTGAAGAGCTAAATAGTCACGTTATACCTGGACTAATTTACAAGATGCATAAAGCAAAACAAAATAATTTGAGAGAAGTAGAAATCTGGGGAAGTGGAAAACCTCTTAGAGAATTTATGCATGTTGATGATTTATCATCTGCTATTGAATTTTTAATTGATAAGGATACGGAATACGATCTACTAAATGTTGGTAGTAATGAAACAATATCAATTAAAAATTTGGCAGAGCTTATAAAAAAAATTGTAAAGTTTGATGGAAGCCTAATATTTAACAAAGAATACCCAGATGGAAATCCTAAAAAACTTTTAGATTCTTCAAGGCTTAACAGCCTGGGGTGGAATAGCAGTATAACTTTGGAAACAGGTATTGAAAATACATACAACTGGTATGTAGAAAATATTAATTAATTTTTTGGATATTCCCAGGTTGGTTTAATCAAATTTTCTTTTAAAAGTACTTGTTCTTGTTTTGCAATATCAATATCGTTTTTTAACATCATTTCAACTAAATCTGAAAAGCTAGTTTTTTGTTCCCAGGTAAGTTCTTTTTTTGCTTTAGAGGGGTCTCCTAATAAATATTCGACTTCATTTGGTCTTAGGTATCTCTCAGATGTTAGAACATATTTATCCCACTCCAAATCCAAAAGACCAAATGCCGTATCCAAAAAATCTCTCACAGTATGTGTTTCACCGGTTGCTAGAACCCAATCATCGGGTGATTTGTGTTGCATCATCTTCCACATTCCTTCAACATAATCACCTGCGTAGCCCCAGTCTCTCTATGCCTCAAGATTACCCAAAGTTAATTTTTCTTGTATTCCAAGATGTATTCTTCCTAGAGCTCGAGTTATTTTTCTTGTCACAAATGTCTCTCCTCTTCTAGGAGATTCATGATTAAATAAGATTCCGTTAACACAAAATAGGTCATAAGAATCTCTATACATTTTTGTCATATTATGTGCAAATACCTTTGAAATAGCATATGGACTCCTGGGATCAAATGAAGATTCTTCATTAAGGGCCTCTCGAAGTTTTCCACCATACATTTCTGAAGAAGAGGCTTGATAAAATTTAATCTGTTTATCAGAATATCTTACTGCTTCAAGTAAAGATAAAGAACCAATGGTTCCAGTCTGTGATGTAAACATTGGATTCTTAAAAGAAACCATGACATGAGATTGTGCTGCTAAGTTGTATATTTCATCAGGCTCTATATTCTGAACAAGTGTGTTTAGAGATGATGAATCTAAAAGATCTGAGTAATGTAGGTTTATTTGATTTGAAGATGAATATTTTGAAATTAATTTATCTATTCTTTCTGTATTTATTGAAGAAGACCTTCTAACAGTTCCATGTACTTCATAACCTTTATCTATAAGAAACTCCGATAAATAACTACCATCTTGTCCTGTGATACCAGTAATTAATGCTTTTTTTGCCATTAGTATTTAACCTAAATCAGATTTTAATCTTTTTTTATTAATAAAGTATCCGATGAAAAAATAATAAATTAAAGGAAATTGGACGCCATCCATAGTTACGTCAAATAATGACATAAATAAACAAGGAATAACTAATATAAAAGTTTTATTTTTAAGACTTGTTAGAAGCATAATTCTTATCAATTGAAAATGAAGTGTTAAAAATAGAATTAGATTAATTATTCCACCCCTTGCAAAGGTTGTTACAAAGTAATTATGTACATGTTCATTTAATCCATCTCTACCAAGTCTTCCAGGTGCAGAGGGATCTGTCATTACTGGTATGATTTCACCATATCCATATCCTCTAATTAGCCGTTCTTTTTCACCTAAGTCTTCATATACATCTTGCCATATATCAAGTCTCCAATTAGTAGTTGGGTCAGTAGAAAATAATCTTCCATTTTCAAAATAAAGCGAAAGAAATACATCTTCTGTGCTTTTTTCTTGGGCAATCTTCTTAACTGCTTGAGGAATCTCAACAACAATATTGTTTTCCGCATTTTCTGGGGTATCAAAAGTTACGTTGCTAACTCTTAAGCTTGAGTAAGAAAAAGAAAATATTATAAGAAATAATAAAAGAATATTTTTAAAACCTAATTTTTTGATATCGGAAAAATTTATAAAAATATTTAATATTAAAAAAAGTATTAATCCACCAACAGCAGCTCTACTATTGGCTGCAACTAATGGCAAAAACAATGAGACTAAAATATAGCTCCAATAAATATGAAAGGTAGGATTGATTTTGTATTCACTTATATAAATCGAACTTATTATTACAACAATTACCATATCTGAAGCTTTCATGAACTGAAATTTATCTGAATATTGCTGGAAAAATGAAATAAAAATATTTGGATAGTTACCCGTTTGGAATACATAAACAATGATTGGGAAAAAAATCATTGAAAGTTTTAAAAATAAATCGTTATTTGATAATTGCGAAATAAAAATACCAATATAAATGATTGCTACTGTCCAAATAAATGAGCTTGATTTAAAATTATACAAATTTATATTTTCATAGTTGAGTAAAATTCTAAGAACTACATAAATAATTATTAGTTTGTGAGTTAAATGAAAATTTGAATTTTCTATTTCAAAGTATTTTTTTGGTTTACTGATAAATAAAAAATAAACTGAAAGAATAAATGCACCACCTACAATCAATTCTCCTAATCTAAAACCAAAAATAGAAATTCCTAAAAAAGATCGTGTAAATATACCCACTAGTATAAGAAATATAAAAGATGTATAAACTAAACTTTTGTTTAAATACTTATCCATTTCTTTTCTTTCTTTTAAATTCAAAATAAAATTTTTCAAAATAATTACTTCTAAATTTCAGTTGACGGTCTTTTATAATATCTTCTTTATTAGTTATTAAATATTTAAATGCTTCAAGATACTCTTCACACATTTTATTTGAATTAAATGGATATTTTTTCAATTTATCAACATATTCCTCATAGCTCATCATCATTTCTGTAAGTTTAATTTCTAAATCACTTTCACTAATTTCCAACCCAAAGTCTCTGCAATATTCTGGTGTCCCACCACTATTAACATATAACACAGGAAGTCCACACTGCGCACCTTCAATATGATGATTCCCAGATGGTTCAAACTTTGAACCAGTAATATATAAATGATTCTCTTTAATCTTATCTGATAATGCATTGCCAGATAATGGATTTACTACATTAGTATTTTTAAATTTAAAACCTTTTGGTAAATTGCCAATATACATAAATTCCATCTTTTCTTTCCATATATTTTCTGAAAGAAGTTGGTCCAATTTTGAATATATATTGAATCCTTTATTCCAATTTGCACCCCAATGGTGTGTGACAATTTTAAGTTTTGCATTTTTTGACCAACCTTTAAATCCAGTGTTATTAAAAATTTCTGGATTTGCTCCTGCATAAATTACATGGTTTTCCTTTGTTCCAATTCCTTGATCTATGTATAGGTTTTTAAGCCAGCTACTAACAAATATTGTGTAATCAGCTGCTTTATTGGCTTCAATCAAGTACTTATTCACGTAGTTGGTGTTTTTCCTTTCGTCACATTCATTTATTCTATGGACAATGAGAGTGTCGTTATTTACATATTTTAAATAATTAAGAGCGTCAATATGGGTAAATGCCGATGACTCTGAAGTTTTCCTTGGCTCTGTTATCAAAATAATATCTATATCATTATCTTTTAAATCAGTTGTTACTTTAAATTTATTTTGTTTTAAGTATTGTAATAAATTTTTTGCAAATAAATTGCCACCGCCCCAAGGCCCTTCTTTTATATTTGTTCCAATACTAACTTTCATTTATCTCGCTAAACATATCTATAAAATTATTTATACCGTTTGGTATTTCATAGTTTTTAACTATTTTTTTTGAGTACTCAATATTTGGTTTTGCATCTTTATAATTTATAGAATCATAAATTGATTCGGGAGATAAAATATCGGAAGCAAATCCAACATTAGTAGAAATAATTGGTGTTTTTGTTATTGCACATTCAAATAAAGATCGTGGTCCACCTTCTACTCTTGATGTTATAACATATAGATCTAAAATATTGTAAAGTTTATTTAAAGTTTGAAAATCTACCATTTCAAAATATTTATAATCTATATTTTCTTTTTCAAAATTTTCAATAAGATAATTTCTTCTTTTACCTGTCAGGATTATTGTTAAATTTTTTTTTGTTCTTTTCATGTCGAGCGCTATCTTCAAAAATCTATCAGGTCCTTTTGAAAGTTTTGGGCTTTTCAAGTCGCTACCTTCTGTATCTCTTTGAAATGAACCAACAACATAAGAATCTAATGAGATATTAAGTTCTTCTCTTATTTGAACTTTATCTTCCAATTCAAAAAATTTATTTTGATTAATCCAAAAAGGAATTTGAAAAATTTTTTTATCGGTTAAAGTTTGGATCTGTTCACGAGATTTTGCCGAAACAGTGTGATAATAATCGACATATTTGTCTCTCCTGTAAAATTCTTTTTTTTCTTTATCATTAAATTTATCAAAATCAATATGATGTATCGTGCAAACAACCTTTTTATTTTTAAGAATTAATTTTGGTAATTTTCTCCAAGTCCATGGAGCAATAATCCAAATTATATCTGCATCTCGAATTTTTAAAGTTACTATATCCTGCTGATATTCATTCCATTCTTTAATAACATTATCAACAACCCAATTTTCTTTAAGAATATTTGTATATATCTTCATAAATTTTAAATTTTATTTATATCTGGTACTTCATTTTTTCTAACGCAATTTGCAAAATATTTTTGTTGATCTTGATAATTCGTTGAAATATTATTTTCCATATTTAATTTATACAAAACATCATATAGTTTTTTGTATTTAAATTTATTTTTTAGCATGTTATCTATAAGTTTGTAGTCTTGAGAATAGTAAAAATTCTCGTCATAATTTCCTACTCTATCTAAAGATTCTTTTTTGAAAATTAATGTTCCATGAATAAAAGGGTTTTTGTAAATCGAAACTAATTTTGAAGGCAGGTAATACGAAATGTTTGGAATTTTTCTTTTACTATTTTTAATTATTGCTCTTGATGTACAAAAATCTAAGTTTTTGTCTTTCATTGCTGTGATTTGCACATTTATTCTGTTTTTAAAACTTTCATCATCCGCATCTTGTCTCGCAATAAATTCACCTCTTGATTCATTAATTAGAATATTTAAGGATTTAGTCAAACCTATATTTACTTTGTTTGAGAATATTTTTATTTTTTTACTTTTAATTTCATAGTTTTTCAGGATTTCAAAAGTGTTGTCAGTTGAAGCATCATTCATAATTAATAATTCAAAATCTTCGTATGTCTGATCTAATATACTTTCGATGGATTTTTGAATAGTGTTTTCAGAGTTATAACAACTCATTAATACGGACACAAGACCCTCTTTATATATCATGTATTTGTTCAAATGTATTTTTAAACTTTTTAATATCTAAGTATCTTTCTAAATAATTTTTATTGTCGTTGCCAATTACTTTAAGCTCTTCTAAGTTGTTTAATAAATTTAATTTTTTTTTAAGATCTTCATAATCAAACTGTCTAAATGATAACTCATAATCTTGTGGAAAAAATTCATTAATACCTCCAGTATTTGGAAAAATTGAGGGCACTCCAAAAGAAGATGCTTCACATAATAAAGTTGGTTGACCCTCAAAGAGCTTTGTAGCTGTCAAAACTGCTCTTGAATGTTTTATCATCTTTAATACTTCACTATTAGGTTTCTCACCAACAAATTCAATTTGATTACTATGTTCTTTAAATATCTGTCTTAATTTATTTAAATTTGGACCATTACCAATAATTTTTAATTTTAAGTTTGGAACATTTACTTCTAAAAATGATTTAATGAGTTCATATACTCCTTTTTCTTCAGAAATTCTTCCAGCATATATCACATAATCACTGAAAATGTTATTTGAGTCATTAACATTTGATTTAAAATCAAGATAATTTGGAAAAGTGGTAATTTTCTCTTTTTCAAGACCTAACTTTATAAGGTAATTTTTGTGGAAATCAGTAAGTACAAAAATTTTATTATGATTACTTTTTAAAATCTTAAAATATTTTTTTCCATAAATTATCATTGCTAAAGATTTAAAATATGAATCTAAAAAGTACTTATTAAATAAACCAAGACTTTTTTTATTTAGTCCGCACGCATTGCATATATCATCTTTACCAAAATGTCCTGACGCAAAATAATTCCTGGTGCATGAATATCTAAAATTATGAAGTTTTATAGTTGTATTTATATTGTTCTTATTGAGAATCTTGAATATTCCAAGTGTTGCTTTGAACCAAGTGTTGTGAACATAAACAATATCAGGTTTGAAATCGAAAATAATTTCCTCTACTTTTTTATTACTGTTTCTATTGTTCCTAATAATTAGCGAAAATATATCATTAAGTGTATTTTTGTTTTTATTATTAAAAAATAATGTCTCAACTTGAAAAAATTTCTTTAAGATTTTTATTTCATTTTCTACAGCAATATCTTCGCCTCCAATATTCCTGTAGTTATTATGAATAACAAGTACTTTCTTCACTATATCTAGAATATATTAAAAGAATATTTTAAGTAACAACTAATATATTAAAATCAAATTATGCATGTTCTTGTAGTTTTGACATACGGTGTTTCATTTAGTGACTGGAAAAACAATGGCCTTTTAGAAAGAGAGCTTCTCATCTATGAAAAAATTGAAAAAGAAAGTGATGTTAAATTCTCATTCTTAAGTTTTGGAAATGAGGAGGACAAGGAATTAGTAAAAAATTTTGAAGTCTTTCCTATTTTTGATTACTACGACAAAAAAAATAATAAATTTTTAAACTTTTTACAATCTTTGTTTCTTCCATTCAAGTTAAAAAAGATTATGAAAAAACCCGATATTATTAAAACAAATCAATTAATGGGTGCTTGGACAGCAATAGTCTGCAAATTACTATATTCCGTACCCTTAATAGTAAGAACAGGTTATGACATATTCAGATTTTCAATTTATGAAAAAAAATCATTAAAAAAAAGGGTTATATATTTTTTATTGACACAAATTGCAATCATTTTTTCTAATGTTTATATAGTTTCTAGTAAAACAAACAAAATATTTTTACATAAATTTTTCCTTTTTAGTAAAAATAAAGTCGTGGTTCTACCAAATTGGGTTGATACAAGCTATATTTTCGAACAATCTAAAATTTTATCTAGACAAAAAGATAGAATTCTTTCGGTGGGAAGACTAGAGGCTCAAAAAAATTACCCCCTTCTAATTAAATCTTTTGAAAATTCTGATATAGAAATAGATATAGTTGGTTCTGGATCAGAAAAGCAAAAACTAAAAAATTTAGCTAATTCTCTAAATGTAAATTTAAATTTTCTAGGAAATATTCCAAACAATGAATTATTAAACATATACAAAAATTATATGATTTATATATCTTCGTCATCCTACGAGGGTAATTCAAAATCTATTCTCGAAGCAAAGGCTGCGGGGTGTATGACATTTGCAATTGATACTCCAAATAACAAAGAAATAATCAATGATGGTCATGATGGTTTTTTGTATAGGGATAAATCACAATTGATAGAAATTCTTAATGATATATTAAAAAATGATAAAAAGATTTTAGAAATATCAAATAATGCTTTAAAGAATGTTGATGCAAATAATTCATTAAAGTTTATATCAAATTCTGAATTAAATATTTATAGAAAATTAAACAGTAGAGATTAATCTTTTTTCATCTTTAATTATAATTTTCAAATGCTCATCGTATTCAAAATCTTGATGATTATGTGTACAGTTTATAATCGTAAAATCTGACTCATTCAAAATATTAAAGATAAGTTTTCTTGAATTTTCATCAAGGTTTGATGTTGATTCATCTAATAGCAAAATATCAACATCTGATAAAAGTGCCCTTATAAATGAAATTTTCTGCAATTGACCAGCTGATAGTGTTTTGATGGATACTTTTTTATCAAGAACATCTACAATCTTCTCATTAAATACCTGAAACTTATCGAGATAAGTTTCAAGAACTTCATCTTCGATTGCTCGATTATTTCCATATAACAAATTTTCTTTTAAAGAACCTGAAATTATTAGTGGTGTAACTCCTACATACGCATATTTATTTGAAAATGACTTAATGCTTCCTTTTTGTGGAAATAATAGTCCTGATGAAAGTCCCAATATAGTACTTTTTCCGGATCCATTTGGTCCAGTTAAAACTGTATGTCGGCCTTTCTTAATGTGCAAATTTAAGTTTTCAAATATTTCTGTCTCCGCATCAAAGTATCTAAAAGAGACATTATTGAAAGTTATACCCTCACTGGGTTTACTGTTTGTAACAAAATTTGAAGAAAAGTCTTTCTCTTTATTTTTTTCAAGTTCATGTAGTTTTTTAATTACGACATGATTGTTGCTAACAAGAATAATATTTTTATTTAGTCTGCTAAATTCTTGAAATAATCTTACTAATATTCCAATAAAATCAAGAGTCAGTACTTTTGCAAAATTGAAAAATACTAGCAATACAGACAATAAAAAATAAGTTGCAAAAGTAGGGAAACTGGTGGTGATTGTTCCTACTTTTTGATTATTTAATTGAGCTTTATTGACCTTTTTCAAATAAGTCCTAAAACGTTTTTTTTCATCTTCAACCTTATTTAGAAGTTTGATTAAGAATATATTTTCTAGTACTTTTTGAAGATGCTCACTGTATTGCTGACTGGCAACAAAGTCTTGATGAGCAAAATTTCTACCTCTTTTTGTTAAAAACTTTGTAGGCAAATATAAAACTACAACACCGACAACTAATACACCAATAGTTTGATAATCGACATATATAAGATATCCCGCATATAGTGTTAGCTGTATTGCACTTGCCAGAAAAGAAGTTAAGCTATGAAAAAATGCACCGACTGAAAGAGAAAAGGCATTCATAAAGTGATAAGCATCTCCTATAGAAAAGTTTCCTTTATCAAAAACCTCACCAAGAAGATAGGCTCTTAGACTTTCTTCAACATCAAACTTTAAAGAAAAAGTATTTAGAACATCCAAATATGCAAACACTTGTCGAAAAATTACTATTACTGGAAGCCAATATAAATTATTTATAAAATATTCGATTATAAAAAAACTAGAGTAATTTGAACTTTGAAATAAAGTTGCAATTACAACAATAATGATTAGATCGCTACCAAATGTAAGAAAAAGAAAAAGAATTGATAATGTTATTCTTATTTTTTTTCTTGCTGTTCCGGTTAATTTAGCTACGAATAATATATCTTTCAGAAATAATTTAATATTTGACATTAATTTTGATATTAATATATAAATAAACTTTTAAAGCAAAAGATTATTTATTTGATTCAATTATTTTATCTAGTGCCTCCTTTGAGGGACTTTCATTGTCAATCTTTCTCTGTTTTTTGTAATTTTTATAGTTATTAAAAAACAAATTACAATTATCAATATCAAACTTTGAAAGAAACAAGCTTGAATCACTTTCAAATAAATGGTTTGAATCAAGATGCTCATATCTCCAAACTAAAGTAGGTATGCCAAGAATAAAACATTCTTCCGTTACTCCATCCCCATCCGTAATAACAAAATCTGAATTATAAAGTTTATTTAAAAAATCTTCATATGGTAAGAGGTCAAATAAATTTATATTTTCAAGATAGTTGCTCTCAAATAAGTTGAATGATTTTAATTTATTTTTTGTTGGTATATGTAAATACCACGAGGAATCAAAGCTTTTATCAATTAAAGATAGTGTTTTTGCTAATAACTCCATATTTTTTTTACTATTTATGTTTTCAGTTCTATGAATTGATATAACTACTTGTTTTTGATTATTTAATTTTTCTAAACCAACTAAATCTAAACTGTCATAAATTGTATTTCTTGAAATTTCAATTATTTTCCCTTTAACTTTCCACTCTCTTAGTTGATTTATTTGATCTTCTCCGTTTGCAATTAAGAAACTTGAAATTTTTGCAGTTAATAATCGTATGATAGATTCAGGAAAATGTTTAAAAATACCGGGAAAACCTAATCCAGCTTCAAGCAAAACAAGTTTACCTTTATTTCTTTTGATTAATAAAGCTCCAATTATTGTCGAGAGTGTATCTCCATGAACAACCGAAAGGTTATTCTGAAAAGAATTATTTTTTACAAAAACTATTTTTGTCAAGCATTTTACTGACCAGATTATCAAGCTTAAATAAGTTCCAAGGTCATTTTTGTTATCTAGGAATGCATCGTAAGTATAATCTCCCTTGATTTTTGATAATAATAACTTAGTTTTTTCAGGATGTTGTTTAAGGTCAATTAGTGTCACATTATGATTGCTTGAAATTGCATAATTGATCATTGGTATTGTTTTTATAAATTGAGCTTTTGTTCCAAGAACAAATAAAATATCCATTAAATTAAATTTAAGCCAAATATTTATTTAATTGAATTTAATATGAATTTTCTAGATAAATCAAATACAAATATAAGACATTAAAATTAGATAGTGAATATTCCTATTACAAATCCATCAAGGGAACTTGAAAAAATAAGAGATTTTAAAACAAGAATTAATCGTGAGATTTCTCAAGGAATTTATATTGGGGGGAATAACGTAAATAAATTTGAAAACAACCTTAAAAAGTTTCTTAACTGCAAATATGTTGTGACATTAAATTCTGGAACTGATGCTTTGTATCTTTCCTTGGTAGCAATGAAACTGAAAAAAAACGACGAGGTATTGTTACCCTCATTTACATTTTTTGCCACAGTTGAGTGCGTTTTAAATGTTGGGGCTAAGCCAATCTTCGTTGACATTGATGAATCAACTTACTGTATGGATTTAAATGATTTAAGGAAAAAAATTACAAAAAAATCGAAAGTGATTATTCCTGTTCACTTGTTTGGAAACAATTCAAGTATTAAGGAAATTTTAAAAATTGGAAAGAGTAAAAATATTAAAGTGTTGGAAGATTGTGCACAATCTTTCGGTAGTAAAACTATTGATAACGAATATCTTGGAACTTTAGGAGATATAGGAGCATTTTCATTTTATCCAAGTAAAACTTTAGGGGGAATTGGAGATGGTGGAATGATCGCGACCAACAATAAAAATTACTATAGTTTAATTTCACAACTTAAAAATCATGGCTTAAAGGGAACTAATCACCAATTGGTTGGAACAAATTCTAGGCTTGATTCGATAAACGCATTTGTATTAAATGAAAAACTTAATATATTTTCAGATATTTCAAAAACAAGGAATATTTTCTATGAGTATTATATGGAGCAATTATCAGATCTATCATTTTTAAATTTGCCGAAAAAAGAAAATCCTAATATTTTATTTAACTACTTTACGATTTCAACAAAAAAGATATCTGATCGAAATAAATTAATGATGTATTTAAACAAAAATAACATTACCACATCTATTTACTACAAAAAACCCATACATCTTCAGCCTGCTCTTAAAGGCATTGTTGGTAGAGAAAGATTAGATAAAACGGAACTTGCAAGCAAATCTGTGCTATCACTTCCTTTATATCCTTTTCCTAAAAATAAGGAAATGGAAAAAGTAGTTAAGACTATTTCAAATTTTTCTTCTTGATGTTCAAATTTTTAATTGTCGGGTTTGGAAATATGGGCAAAATACATTTAAATTCTCTTTTAAGATCAAAAAATACAGAGCTTTACGGTGTCGTAGATCATAAAATAAACAAGAAAAATGAAGATGTAAATTATTTTAAGTCTATTTACGATGTCAACCTTAAAGATGATATTGATGCTGTCATAATTTCATCTACGACAAGTAGTCATTATGAAATCGCAAAAGAAATTATTAAATTTAATTTGCCTGTGTTAATAGAAAAACCTATTTCTACAGATATAAATGAAGTAAAAAAAATTGTTGATTTATTTATAAAGAAAAAACAGATTCTTTTAACAGGATTTATTGAGTTGTTTAATCCTGTAGTGTCATATTTAAAAAGCAAGGAAATAAAAAAAATCTCTAAGATAGAAATTACTCGATTGGGTCCAGTACAGGATAAAAGTAGAATTTTAGACAATGTTATTTATGATTTAGGAATTCATGATGTTTCAATTTTTGATTTTTTATTTAAATTAAATAAAACTGAAATCATTAATAGAAAGCACATTTATAAAGACAACATGATTGCCGAAAGTGAAATTCAATTCAATTCAAATAACATCGAAGCTAATCTAAAATTATCGAATCAATCAAATGAAAAGCAAAGAATTTGGAAAATCTACTCAGATAAATTTGTATATGAAGCTGATCTGTTGAATAGAAATTTAAAAATATTCCATAATGAAAAAATAATCGAAGAAATTAAATTTGAGAATTATAAAGACGCTATAGATTTACAGTTAGAAGACTTTGTAAATAAAATTAATAAAAAATCATATAATTCTGAACACGTAAACTCTATTTTAAGTGTCCATAAAGTAGTTGATGAACTAAATTAATTCTTTTCCAAGATCCAAATGTAAGTGGGAATTAAGAAGTAAAAAATTTTTGAGAAAAATAAATAAACTTTTTGTTTTATACTTTTATCTTTTACTAAATCGTCAGAAGAAAATTCTATCGGAAATTTGATTGTTTTAATTGTGTAATCATGAATTTTAAATTTATAAACTAGTTTTTTAAGCTTTCTCAATGAAAGATGTTTTTGATAATATTGTCCATCTTTTTTTGCGATCTTTACATATAGATTGCCTAATTTTCTTGGTAAATATGATAAAAAAGGTAGTTTGAAATGAGGTTCAATTATTTTATGCCTATTTCCAGCTACTAAATAACAAATGCCTCCTTTTTTCAATAAATTATAGATTTTATCAAATAAATCATCTGGATTTTCAACGTGTTCATATACATGTGAACAAATTACAACGTCAAATTTTTTATTACTTAGGGATAAATCATCGTAAGAACAGTTCTGAAATGTTAAATTTTTATTTTCATAATTTTTCTTTGCGTAGTCAATTGCTGACGTGTCTATGTCAATCCCAAGTGTTTTACGAAATTGTTTAGAATATTGATCCGTCATTATTCCAGTAGAACAACCTAAATCTAAAAGATCTAAATTGTTTGTTGTGTTTAGAAAGTCATTTAGAATTGCTAAAGTTTTTTTTGATTTTTTAATTCTTACATCAACATCAAACATTTGCTGATATTTTTGCGAAAAATTATCTTGATCTTTATTCATATTTTTAATTTTTCTCACATTGGTATATATAGCTCAAATTAATTGAGCTTCTTCTTAAATAGGCTTCTTCTTTGTGGTAAATTTCACAATTATTTAATTCATATACTTCACTAGGACAAAGAGTATTGTCCATTTTTCTATGTAACGATGAAACAAATACTGTCCCCGGCTTTACTTTAAGATCTTCTCTTTCTTTATATGTAGAAAATATATGTATGGGTTCACAGTAAATAAAATTATCACTTTCTATATTTGTTGACATTAATTGTTTTATTGAGAAACCCCAATAATCTGTTTCCCAATTTCCACATCCACCAATCTGATTACAATCTTTCGTGATTTCAGCTTCATTGATTATTTCATTGAAGTAAACATATTTATATTCTCCTAATGAAACTTGGGTTCCAATTAAATAAAATATTGATGGTAAAAAAATACACATAAATAATTTATTTCCATAAGTTTTATTAATGTACATAAAAAAATCAACCACAATAAATGTAAAGAATGGCAATAAAAAAAGATATTGCCTTATTCCATCATAAGAAATTGGCCTAACTATTGAAAATAGTAAAAAAACAGAGATGATCAAAAAAAGGCTAAATTTTCCGTATTTTGAAAAATCGAATTTTTTTTGAAAAATAAAAAGAAGTATGGTGATAAAAAATAAGATTGTATAAACCAAAGGAAGCCTAAAGAAAAACCAACTAAATATATATGATGGTTCCATTTCTGTAGCGTAGATGTAACGGCCATTTGTTAAGGTGCTTCCCAACCAATCTAGATTAAATTGTGTATTGTAAACTCCTTTTAACCAAAATATGGGATCATTCCATGCTGATGGACTAAATACAATCAACGTTATAAATGATGTTATATAAATGATTGACCAATTTGTGAACAGGTTTTTAATATTTTTTAATGATTCTCTAAATTTAATTACAAATAAATAAAAAGAAATCAACAATAGGAATGCATAACCATTGAATCTAACCAAAACTACAGATCCAAAAACTAGACCTATCAGTATTAATTGTGGTATTTTATTTCTATATACTTTTGAAGTTAGAATTTTAGAGTCCAAAACAAATATTACAGCTAAAAGATACTGTAAAGCAAAAGGTACATCTTTGATATTGAAGAGTGCATGACCATTAAATGAAGGTATAAAAATTAGGAAAATTAAAAACAAGAAACCGAAATAATGGCTCTCATTTTTACAAATAACCTTATAAATTACAATTAACAGAACTATTACGTATACATTAAGCAGTAAATTTCTTGTAAGAAATATAAGATCTAATTCAGAAATAATATCTGCATTCATAATATTTTTAAATAAAAATAGGTTCATCTCATTTGTGCTTAATAGATTTGTCAATAAAAAGATAATTATTGGTATCAAGTATCCGTAATATTCTAAATTGTAATTAAAGTCTCCAAGAAAAGAATTTGATCGATCAACAAAAAACCAATATGCTTTATCTATTACTCTTGTTGTTGTTTTATAAATTTCAAAATCATCCCAAGTTGTTCCACCTTTTGAAATATAAATTAATTGATGAATAAAAAAAACAATCAACAATAAATATGTGGAACTAGTTTTACTTAAGATTGTAAATTTCATTATCTCTTGTAAATTTTAACTTCTCTTGATGAAGTTTTTAATTGAATTAAATAATAAAGTAAATAATATCAATGACAAAAAGTCTGTGATTCTATCAATAATTGCAAGATCAAATACTTGATTTGGACTTAGACCAATAAACTGATTAGAAATAACTAAGAAAAATTCTTTAATTCCGATTGAATTTGGAGTAAGTGATAAAAAGATAGAAATCTGAGATATTAAATTATATACAAAATTGCTCAGTATAGAAATATCAATAGAAAGAGTCTTTGCTTGGAAATAAATTTGAAAAAATAGATTAATTTGAACTAACAATTGTAAATATAAAATTTTATATATTTTTTTATTTTTAATAAAACTAATCGAAGTAATAATATCTATTTCATTTAAATTAAGAAAATATTTATTAAAATATGGAATTTTTTTTAAAACTTCAAATCTAGATAGAAACTTAAAAATTAAATTTGAGAAAATACACGCCAATATTATTAAAACTAAAAGTAAAAGTAATCCATTCTTATTTTCGTTTAATAATGTATCAGAAAAAATTAATATAAACAAGCATATTAGAGATGTACCAAACAAAGTTAAAGTTTGAAGGAATACATAAAACGAGGTAAATTTGAAATAGCTAAAGTTATATTTTTTATTAAGAAATATTGCCTTATATCCAGTTCCAGATTTTCCAAAGCCAAAAAAATTTCCAATATATCCTTTGTAAGTTAATTCGAAATTCTCATTTTTTGATATGTTTAAATCATAAATTTTAAATATTTGCATGTGAAGTTGATTAAAAATTAAAAAATTTACAAATTTTAATGTAATTACTAAAAAAATATATCTACTAGAAAGTGCTTCAAAAGAAAGCTCCGATCGATTATTTTGTATAAAAATTGCAAATCCAAGGAGAATAATTGAATAAAAGATTAAATTTAGAACTTTTCGACTTCCGAAACTATTCATTAATTGTTGAAGTACCTAAAAATTATGCCATTTGAATAATATCCAAAGATAAAAATTTCATCATCGATTTTAAAAGAGGCTTTAAACGACTTTGCTATTGAATTTCCATTACTATCGATACTTGTGTAATCATCAATCATGATAAAAGATCCGTTGGTTAACCTAGGTTTTAAATAATCAAAAATATCAATAGTTGATTCAAAGATATCACAATCAATGAAAGCAAATGATATATTCTTAATATTTACTAACTCTTGAGTCCGCAGTGACTCTTTAAAGAATCCTTTAATAACTTTGATTTCTTTGAAATTCTTAAATTGATTCTTAGTTTTTGTTTAAGATGTTTTGAAATTATCATTTTTATAAAAATTGTGATTTTCTACAGGGAAGCCCTCAAAAGAATCTAAGCCCCAAAAAAGTATATTTTTTTGTATATCTAACTTCTTAGCAACTTTAAATGAGTGGTAGATTGACTTCCCTTTGTAAATTCCAAATTCAATATAGTCGCCAGTTATTTGATCAAGTTTTATATTATGCCAAATTTTATTTATTTGATAAAACTTTGAAGAATTATCATATATGTCTCCACTCACGTTTCTTATTAAAAAACTCAAAAATTTTGTTTTAATTAAAAGCAGTAAGTTCATAAGTTAATACTAACTTCAGAATCAATGTTTTTTAAAAATATTTGTATCTATTAAATTTTTTATTAATTTTAAAAATATATGTAATAAGTTAACTATGAAGTCTATTTATTAGATTTAAATAATTGAGTATTAATTAAGTTAAGGTTTAACATTCATATTAATTATGAAAGCAATAATTATCGGAGCCGGCCCAGCTGGCCTCACAGCTGCCTGGGAGTTCTCTAAACATCATGTAAAAACAATAATTCTTGAAAGTGATACCGAAACAGGGGGTATAAGTAGAACCGTTGATAGGAATGGTTGGAAATTTGATATAGGTGGACATCGTTTTTTTACAAAAGTCCAAGAAGTATATGACATATGGGATGAAATGCTGGATAAAGATGATTTTATCATGAGACCAAGAATGAGCAGAATATATTACAATGGAAAATTTTTTGATTATCCATTGAAAGCTTCAAATGCACTTATTAATTTAGGAGTTTTTGAAGCAGTTCGTTGTGTTCTTTCGTACATCAAGGTTCGTATGTTTCCTATAAAAAATATTGATAATTTCGAATCTTGGGTTGCATCAAGATTTGGTTGGAGACTGTATAATATTTTTTTTAAAACTTATACAGAAAAAGTCTGGGGAGTTCCAGCAAATACCATAGGCGCTGATTGGGCAAGCCAAAGAATTAAAAATTTATCTTTAGGTAAAGCTATCACAAATGCTATTTTACCAAAAAGGAATTCGACAATAATAACAACACTTATTGACGAATTTAAATATCCAAAACTGGGCCCGGGTATGATGTGGGATTCTGCTTCAAACAGATTATTGGACAAAGGACATCAAATAATTTTTGACTCAAGAGTAGAAAAGATTACAAAGATAGATAAACAATACGAAGTAAGAACCAAAGAAAATACATTTACTTGCGATGCAGTTTTTTCATCAATGCCATTGGCACATTTACCAAAAACCTTAGATCCAACTCCACCTGATGAAGTTTTGAAAGCTGGTGATAATTTAAAATTTAGAGATTTTCTTACAGTTGCCTTAGTTGTTGATCAAAAATTTGCATTTCCAGATAACTGGATTTATATTCATGAACCACATGTAAAAGTTGGTCGTGTTCAGAATTATGGAAGTTGGTCACCATTTTTAGTAAAAGAGGGTAAAACATGTCTTGGTCTTGAGTATTTTGTTACAAAAGATGATGAACTCTGGGAGATGTCTAATGAAAATTTAATTCAACTAGGAATTAATGAGCTTGAAAAATTAAAACTTATTGACAAAGGTAGTGCTGAGGAAGGGTATGTTGTGAGAATGCCAAAAGCTTATCCTGTATATGACCTAGATTATAAAGAAAACATAGAAATTATTAAAAATTGGCTATTAGAAGAACACCCAAATCTTTATCCAATGGGAAGAAACGGAATGCATAGGTATAACAATCAAGATCATTCTATGATGACAGCAGTGAAATCTGTAAGGAATTATGTTTTAAATGAACAGAATAACATATGGGGAATAAATGTTGACGATGGTTATCACGAAGAGGGTATAGTTGAAAGATCTGTTCCAACTCAAAATAAGTGATCAGAAAAACTTTAAATTATTCTTTAATAAAGAAAATCTTTTTTTTCTTTTTTTATTCCCAATAATTAGTTTTTATCGATTTGATTTATTAAGTTTTTATTTAATAATGATTTTATTAATAAATTTGTTATTTAATTTCACATTTCAACCATTCCAAAAAATTATCATAAAGATTTACATTGTATTGATATTTATAAAAAGATATTTGTTTGATATAAAAAATGAGAAATTTTTAAATAGTTTAAACAATGATATATTTTGGGATACGCAACTTTTTTTTCTACAACTTAAATGTAATTTTAATGAAAATTTTTCATATAGATTCCAATTATCTCAAAATCTAATCGATTGCTTAGAAGGTGGTGTTGGTTACGATGGTGCAGTAAATATTGGGTTTGGTCCTTTGTCTAAAATATTAGAATTTAGTTCAGACATATGGATTTCAACAATTATTATTTCAGTTCTCGTAAGTTTAGTAATTCTCATATATTTTTTAAAAATTGATTTAGATGATAAGAACTTATTTATGTTCCTGTTGTTGATATGTCCCTCTTTCATATTTTTGTTTGATACTATGAATTTGGATATCATAATTTTTATAACGATATTATTTTTTTTAAAGTATTCAAATAATTTAAAAATTATATTTCTTTTATTGTTAACTTTTTTTTCTATGTTAAAGCTTTATCCAATTGCATTTATTGCTGGTTTATTTATATTTGATTTATTTAATAAAAATATTCGTGAACAAATAATCTCTGGATTATTCCTTTTATCAAATTTAATATATATTATTTACAATTACGTTTATGCAGATTTTTCACTCACAGAAAAGCCTTATGCACCAGTAAGAACTTATGGCCTTTTAAGTGATTACGAAGCGATAAGAAAGTTTTATAGTTTTGAGTATTTAAATCTATTTCATTTTTTATCATTTGGAATAATTTCATTTTTCTTTATTGGAATAGTTGTAATCAATAGAAAAACTCTATTTAAAAAAAATGTGATTAATTTTGATGATGAGAAAATGTTTCTTGTCTTTTTTCCTGCTGCACTAATGATTTCACTATTTGCAAACTACTCATATAAACTAATTTTTATTTATCCTATTGCAACTATTTTTCATAAAATTTTAAATAATTCTGAAAAAGTAATTTTTTATATATTCTTTTTTACTAATCCTTTAATCCAGATTTTTGGTGTTTCTGGAAGTCAAAGTGATATAGAATTTATATTTTTTATTGTTAACCGATTTTGTGGGTACTATATAATTTTTTTAATACTTAAAAACGCTTCAATTATATTTACAGAAAAAATATTTAAAAATAAGTTACCTAATCTACATACTTCCAGAGATGAAGACATGCAATAGTTCTATATGGTGCCCACTTTTCTGAATATTTTTCATAATCTTCAAAATTTGAGTCCTCTTTAACCATATCCAATAAATTCATAGATAACCTTAATCCTGCATCTTTAGAAGTAAAAATATCTAATTTACCCTCTAAAAAAATATCATACATATTTAAAGACCAAGGGCCTATTCCAAAAATATTTCCAAGGTCTCTTCTAAAAGCATCATTGTCATATTCATAATTATTTCTGAACTTATTACTTAAAAATAATTTTGTTAACTCGGCGATACATTTTGATTTATTGGTGCTCAAACCCAGCTCTTTTATTTTTTTAATTGATAAATTCTCAAAATGTTCGGGCAGTAAATGATAAACGTTAAATTGAAGATTAATTTTTGATTTAATTGCATGTGCAGCTTTAGTAGAGATAAATTGTGAAACAACAATCTCTATCAATAAATCAAAAGCGTTTTTATTATTAGGTTTAAAGTTTATTGGACCATTCTCAGTAATTAGGATTTTAAGTTTTTTATCCTTATTCATTAAATATTTTTCTGCTTTTGAGAAATGCATATTTTTTTATATATTAAATTTCTAATTTATTTTTAATATATTTCTTGAATGTTTTTTTTGAATAAACATATATATCAAAAAGTAAATGATTGGTTATATAATTTTTAGCTATATAAAAAATTATTTCATGCCTTCTTAAAAGATCTTTCCTCACATAAAGTATATCTCCAAAGCTTCCACCCATTTTTGATGGAATTGGTTTATTTATTCTTTTAATTTGATCAACAGGAACAAACCTTTGGCTTCTCATAAATTTATTGAGAGTTTTATAAGTCGGTTGATTAATGTACCCTTCATAATTCGCAAATTCTACAATTGCTATATTTAACTTTTGAAGGTCATCTTCAAAACCTTTTAAGACCTCTATTTCATATCCTTGTGTATCAATTACTGCTGCATCAATATTTTTTATATTTAGCGATGAAAATGTCTTTACTTCAACCTCAACAATTTGAGAAAATAATATATCTGACTTTCTAGGGGCTAATAGGGAAGAACTTCCTGAGTCTTCGCCGTCAGCAACAAAAAATTTCAAAAATTTATTTTCAGAACCCATGGCACAATTAAAAATTTCAAATCTTGGATTATTTCTTATTTTTTTTTCAATTAAATCAGCACATTCTTTTATTGGCTCAACTAAATAAATTTTCTCAAATTCATAGGTTTCATATAAGTTTATTTCTTCGCCTTTATGTGCTCCGATGTGAATTAAATTAACAATTTTTGAAAAATTTAAGGCTTTATTTAGTAAGTTTATGTTTCCCATTTTGAATTATTAATTTCTTACTAAATTTTACCTCATTAGTTTATTCAACTAGGAATGAAATATGGTTTAATTAATCATGACTAACAAACTTCTTGATTTTCATAAAAACTTAGAGCCAGAGGATTACCTTAATAGTTACAATTTTGCTAGAAAGTGTGACGTTGTATTTGCAGAATCAATCTCAAAGAATCAATTTAAAAAATTAAATATGAGTAAAGATGAGTATACAATTTTTGAAGAAGGAGATGAATTCCTTATATACAGAAGAAATAAACTCAAAATTTCTGAAGGTGATATTATTTTTTGTAAAACAGACTTTATACTTGAGTTATTTTCTATTTTAAGAAAAAATAAAAAAGTAAACAATATTTCAATTTTGACTCATCAGATGGCAAACCCCCCTATAGAAGAAAAACTTTTTAAGTTAAAACCAAATTGTATTAAGTATTGGTTTTCTATAAATGTTGCTTATGAAAATACTAATTTGATACCAATACCCTTAGGTTTAGGAAATAAATATGCGACCACAAACTTACAAATTGAAGAAATAAAAGAAGGTGTTATTGAAAACTATAAACGTGAAAAGAAAAACACTGTTCTTGTTAATTTCAATCCTACAACAAATAAAATTAGAGAAAAAATTATCCTATACTTTAAAGATTTAAATTGGGTTACGAATGAGCCAATAAAAGAAAAAAAAGATTTCATAGAAGATTTATTTATGAGTAAATACTCAGTCTGTCCAATTGGATGGGGATTAGATACACACAGGTACTGGGAATCACTATATTTTGGAGTAATACCAATTGTCGATAATTCTTATAATTATAGTAAATTGCTTACACCCTCAGAATTTAAATATCTTGATATAAGTGAAGTTAACCTGACGAACCTTGAGAAAAAATATGACATGTTAATCAAAAAACTACTTGATAATTTAGAAAAGTTAACAATTTCATGGTGGTTCAAACACAAAATTGATTTATTACAAAGAAATAAAAATATTCGTGAATTTCTTGATTATAATTTTTTTGACAAAGTTTATAAAAGATTTTTAAAACTAAGGATGAGATTAAACTTTGGCTAATTAAAAAACTCGTGACTGTAAAGCAAATTATTTTTATCTATTGAGTCGATATATTTAAAACCTAAATCTATAAGATATTTATTAGTTCTTTCATAATTTCTTGTTTCTATTAATAAGTACTGTATCTTGTATTTATTAAAATCAAAACCATTTAAAACTTCTAGTTCACTACCTTCCACATCAAGTGAAAAAAAATTAATTATTTCTGGAGAGTCTACAGAATCAAGTAATTCAGTAACAGTTTTTGTCTTGACGTAATAAGAATTTTCTATTTCAGAATAATTTCCTAAAATCTTTTTTGCATTTTCATGGTGAGAAAGATAATCATTATCAGTGTTTTGGAATTTTGAATAACTCATTGCTCCCATTTCATAAAACAAAAATTCTTTGTCAGAATTTTCAAAAGATGAACATAGACAATTAAAAACTTTAGATGACGGCCTGTTTAATTTACAAAATTCAAACTGACTTTTTGAAGGTTCTACTAAGATACCATTCCAGTTTTTATATTTTTCTAGGTGAAATGTATTTGAATAAGTAATTCCATCCATAGCACCCATCTCTATAAAAAATCCTTTTTCAAAATTTAAATATTTTTTTATATCAAAATCTATAAATCTTTGTCCGTAGTACTTTCTTCTTCTAAAAAGATAGACTTTTGTAGAAATAAATTTAGGAATAATCGACAAGAGAACATTTTTTAATGAAGGAAATATCTTCATAAAGCACATAATAAATAACTTTTAGGAACTTAAAAGCTTGAAGAAAAATTTTATCTTATTTATTTTTTTGAAAAATATAATCATTTTTTTTTTAATTTAACATAAAGAGCTATTCCAAATTTGGGATTAATTTTAATCTTTCTAAGGATTACCTCAATAAGTGAAACCATATATAACAAATTGTTAAATATATTTCCTTTTTCATTTGTCGTTGTAACTTTATTGAGTTTTATTTGAATATATCTTAATGGGAGTAAAAGATAATTATGCCCGTATCTTTCAACTATTTTGAAATCACTACAATCTGACTTCAACATATCCCAATTGTATCTTCTAAAGTGTAAAAGATGTTCATCATGTCTACTCCATAATTGTTTGTATGCGGGAACACCTACAACAACTGATCCATGATCATTTAAAAATTTACTTACTTTTGCCATAAAAATTTTTGACTCTTCAATATGTTCCAGGACATCTAATAATATTATTAAATCATACTTGGACTTAATATCTTCTAAGTTAGTGTAGATATTCATAATTTTCTTATTTTTAAATTTCTCAAGATGTAAAACAAACTCTGATTCTGTCTCAAGTACATCAACAGATCCAAAATTATTTAGTGATTCTATGTTGTTTCCCAGACCAGGACCAATTTCAAGAATTTTTAAATTGTTAAGTTTTTTATCATTTCCAATGATATGTAATAACAAATTTGTTTTAGCTTTATACCACCACCAATTTAAATTTTCTTCTAGAGGAATAGGTGCCATAGACAAAATATTAATCGACTGTATTTCTTAGGTGTTATGCTACAAGATTTAAATGTAATTAAATTTTATGTTTCTTAATTCAAAAAAATGTTAATACTGTAGAAATAAGTTTTACATAGCTTCCTGTGTATTAACATTAATGTTGGAGATTGATTAATTATATGGATTTAAAAGTGTCTGTTTCATATGGCGAACTAGTTGATAAATTAACTATATTAAATATAAAAAAAATAAAAATAACAGATTCAAATAAACTAAAAGAGATAAATATCGAACTTAAGATCTTAGAAGAAAAAGCTGAGGTTTTAAAGAATTCAAATGCAGATGATTACTCAAAACTTTTTAAGAAACTTTATGAAGTTAACCTAAAGCTTTGGGAGGTTGAAGATAGAATAAGAATACATGAATTAAATAACGAATTTAATGAAAAATTTATCGAACTAGCAAGAAGTGTTTACTTTTTAAATGACGAAAGGTTTGAAATTAAATCAGACATCAATAAATGTTTTGAATCAAAAATTAATGAAGTTAAACAATATACGAAATATAAATGAAAGATGCGGTAGTTTTACACCATCACCTTGGGCTGGGTGACCACATAATTTGTAACGGGTTGGTAAACCAATTGTCTCTTAATAAAAAAGTTTATTTAATCTGTAAATTGCAAAATTACAAAAATGTTAAATACCTATATAAAAATAATAAAAATGTTTTAGTAATCCCACTATCAAAAACAATGACAAGATCAATTAAGTCGGAAAAAAAATTTTCCAAATTTTTATCTTTGTTTTTATTTACAAAAATAAAATACATTGGGTTTCAACAGAAAGAAGGTGATTATTTTGATGAACTTTTTTATAAACAAGCAAATATAGATTTCAAACATAGGTATGAAAGTTTTTATGTTCCCAATGATTCTGAAAATATGATAACTGCTCCAAATTCTAGTTTTAGATTAATACACAAAGAATCATCATTGGGAAATTATGATTTAGAAATACAATCTGATGATTTGATAAATATCTTTGTTTCTAAAGATCTTGGTAGAAATTTATTTTCATACATTGAATTAATTAAAAATGCACATGAAGTTCATTGTATAGATAGCTCATTTATTCATTTAGTCGATTCGTTAAACCTATCAAACACTCTCTATTTTCATAATGTAAGAAAAGATAAATACAGATTTAAATTTAATAATAAGTGGAGAATAGTAAATTACGTATAAAATTTATTGTCTATTTGCCAAGGTTTATTTTAAATTATTTTAAGAACTCTGAGCACTCTAAAGACTACATAGATTATTACAAGAACAAAAGCCCAACCCAATATTATATCTCCCAAATCAGCGTCTACACCTATCTGTTTTGCGCTACCTGCACCTCCAATAAGAGCACAAATGGAATAGCCGAGTACTTTATAAAGTTCTAATTTTTGTTTTTTATCTACGTTCTTAAATCTATCAAACATATATGTATCTTAATTAATTTAAATGAGTTTAAAGTATTTTAAAGCTCGAAATACGACATATAAAGTAATAAAAAGAATTCCAAGAGCATAAATAACTTCACTAACGCTTACATTTGGAGGTACATGAAGTCCGCCATATCCTAAAGCAAGTACAATGCCAAAAAC
>MDTA01121658.1_pt1 | contig 43358 bp, 35 predicted proteins | sample 811151 | NCBI WGS metagenome assembly MDTA01 (sample SAMN05326648, study PRJNA326480) | marine metagenome | isolation source: seawater | place: Indian Ocean: South | collected 2010
CAGGCGCTGAACCCACAATCGCTCTAACGAACCCTTCGACCTCTATTGCTTTTAACTCGTTAAAACCCAATTGATGGCCTGGCGCCACACAAAATCTATCATAAGGCTGGTTTTCTGGTCCTGCCAATATCGTTTTAAACCCTTGTCCCCCCGATTGATCCTGAGTGTTATAAAATTTCAATTCATTGAGACGTTCTTGTGAGAAAAGAATTGCTCCCTTGCTGCCAAAAATTTCAAAATCGTGCTGCATCTTTCGACCAGTTGCTATCCAATTAGCCTCTATACTACCGGACGCACCATTCTTAAATTTAATAAATGCTCTGGTAACATCATCTACTTCTATTTTCTTTTCCCTCCCTTCAGAATTCATCCGCTTTGTAATCACAGTTTCACATTGCCCCAGGACTTTCTCTATTGGGCCAAGAAGATATTCAGCAGTTGCAATAATATGGCTTCCTAAATCCATGAGAGCACCACCACCCACAATATCGTGCCGCCAAGTGAACGGAGTAGCTTCATCAGCCATATAATCCTCTGCATGCACGCCACGAAACCCTCGAATATCACCAAGATCGCCTGCTAAAATCATTTGTCGAGCTTTTTTGAGGATGGGGTTACAAATGTAATTAAACCCCACTTGTGTTGTTACACTGGCTATTCGGGCAGCGTCTCTCATTTCTTGCGCATCTTTTGCGCATGTAGCGAGAGGCTTTTCACAGTAAACGTGCTTTCCTGCTTTAATAGCCTTCAAAGCCATAACCTTGTGATACGAATTAGGCGACGTAATATTTATCACATCAATTTCTGGATCAATAATCAAATCTTCCCAGTCACCCGTATACTCATCAAAGCCCATTTCGTTTGCAGCCTTTTGAGCTAATTCAACAGATGCATCAGCTATTTTTGAGAGCTTCAATTGGACAGGTAAATCAAAAACACGATCAGCCATCGATATCCCAAAAACGTGAGTTCTTCCCATGAAACCAGATCCAATCAAGCCAAATTTTAAATGCCTTGGTTTAGTCAAACAAATTTTCCTTATTAACAATCATATATTTGTCTAATGAATTATCAAAGTAATCAATAACGTTTTGGACCGAACACATTGCCATTGCCTTAGCAGCTTCCTGAGATAAACCAGCCACGTGCGGAGTAAGAATGACCTGCTTTAGTTCGGCAAAAGAACTCTGACCTTTTGGTGGTTCTTCTTCAAAAACATCCAAGCCAGCTGCTCCAACCTTACCCTCATTAAGAGCTTCCAGTAAAGCACCCTCATCCACTATACCACCCCTCGCAGTATTAATAACTATTACACCGTCCTTCATTATTGAAAATTCTCTTTTGTTCAGAATTGTGCGCTCTGACTTGGGCATATTGATAGAAATACAATCTGCGACCTTTAAGCCAACGTTCAAATCTCTAATCTTTTCAACTGGACCACTTGGCCATTCAGTTTCAGTAACAAATGGGTCATACGACATCACTTTCATACCAAAAGAACTGGCCATTCTCGCTACTTTCCTACCAATTCTTCCATAACCAAGAATTAATAAGCTTTTATTCCACACTTCTTCCGACTCTAAATTATTTCTGTAAGTCCATTGTCCATTGCGCACTGCATCATCATTTCTCACAAGACGCTTAAATGCCGCAAGCATTAAGGTCATTGTATGTTCAGCCACGGATTGCGAATTAACGTCTCCAACAATCGTCAATAGAATCCCCTTTTGTTCAAGAGCAAAAATATCAATTGAGTCATAGCCAACTCCATGGCGCGAAACAATTTTTAAATTCTTCGCTCCTTCTATATCTTGCGCCGTAAGGGGTTGTGTTCTTATAATTAAAGCATCAGCCTCTTTTATCAGTTCTACATATCCCCTATCGTCATTATTGGACAAATACGTATACGTAAAGTCAGGTCTAGTTTCTATTAGACTCAAACCGCTCTCGTGTATGGCCCCTGCAATCACTACGTGTGGCATTAATAACCAACACTTGAATCGCGTTTTTTAGCGTTTACCGAGGAAGGCACTCCATCAATAATTTTTCGCGCTTCAGACACAATATTCTTGGCCGCTGATGCCAACAATCTTGCATCCGAACCAATTGTTACCATTTCAAAACCCCAACCGATAGCTTTAGCCGCATATTCTGGCGATCCGCAATGCAGGCCTGCTATTATCCCAGATTGTTTTGCACTTTTAAGTATTGCCTTGATTGCTTCCACAATCTCAGGCTCCTGTCTATCAAAACCTGGAGAATATTTTCCATTACCAATCCCCAATGATAAGTCTGAGGGTCCAATATAAACGCCATCTAGACCTGGTGTAGAAACTATATCGTCCAAATTACTCATAGCTTCAGCAGTCTCTATCATTGCTAAACATAAAATTTCGTCATTTGCCTCTTTGTGATAATTCTCACCATGAGAATAAAGAGCTCGAGTAGGACCAAAACTCCGAGTTCCAACTGGTGGGTAATGAGTCAACGACACCAAGGTCTCTGCCTGTTCCCTGGTATTAATCATTGGACAAATTAAACCGCTTGATCCAGCGTCAAGCGCTTTCATAATTAATCCTGGTTCTAACCATGAAACACGTACTAACGGGGTAACTGGATAAGGCGCCATAGCTTGAAGCATGCTGACTGCTGCAGAATAATCAATTACACCGTGTTGGATATCTATAGTGAGGCTGTCGTAACCTTGATTTGCCATTATTTCTGCTCCAAAAGCACTCGAAATAGATAACCATCCATTTATAGAAGGTTTGCCTGAAGACCATAGGTTTAGAAGTCTGTTCTTTTTAATCATTAAAATGCCTCTCAGAGAGTTTTATTTCATTAATTCAATTCGTTAACATTTACTAGTCGTTTCTCTTTTAGCGATAAATAGGCCGACTCCGCAAGAATTAATGCTTTTTGTCCGTCCTCAAAACCAACCTCCGTCGGAGTTCCATTTTTGATAGAATAAACAAAAGCGCTTATTTCAGCCATAAATGATTGCGAATATCTCTCCAAAAAGAAAAATTCATAAGGTTCAGATATCTGAGTTCCGTCCCGGGTGAACTTTTGAATTTCGGTGGGTTTTCTGTTTTTACTTTGCACCATTCCCGCAGACCCCACCAATTCAACACGCTGATCATAACCATATACAGCATTTCGAGAATTATTAATGCAGCACTGTTTTCCGTCTCTAGTTCGCAGAGTTATCATAGCACTGTCATGATCATTTAACTTCTTCATAAGGTTAGGATCAATCAAACCTCCAGCAATAGCAAAAACCTCAACTGGCTCGTCGTCAAGCATGAATCTTGCCAAATCAAAATCGTGAATGGTCATGTCTCGCAAGAGTCCACCAGCAGCTTGATAATAGCTCCTGGGTGGCATTTCAGGATCCCTTGAAGTTATTATGACTTGCTGCAATTCTCCTATTTCTCCATCGCAAAGTGCTTTTTTTGCTGCTCTATGGCCTGGGTCAAACCTCCTATTAAATCCTATTTGAATTGGGACTTGGCTATTTTTTATTTTTTTTGCTGTGCTTTTTACTCTTTCTAAATCTAGATCAATCGGTTTTTCACATAATACAGGCTTGTTATTTGCTACTGCCTTTTCAATGTAATCTGCATGGGTTGCGGTAGAGGAGGAAACCAACAAGGCATCTATCTCATCACTTGTGAATATCTCTTCTATGTTAACAACCTTCCTCGTATCGTATTTTTTTGCAACATGCTCTGCCACCGACTGGTTGACATCATATACTGCTGCTAAAGTTGTCTCTGAATGGCTCACAATGTTTCCAGCATGCATCTCTCCAATCCTTCCACAACCAATAACTGCAAATTTTATCATTTCATTCCCTTCCTAACCTTTTAACTTCCAATTTTTAAATAATACTCATTAAAATTGTTGAGCAATACTTTCCTCAAATTTAATCACAAAGTTACTCCTAGTAAATTTCTGTGTTGGAGAATACCTTTTATTTAGATTGCCATTAATTTCAATATTTTATAGATATCAAAGGTAAACCTTTGTTGGAGGCTTAAAATGGTAAATACTATAAAAATGACGATGGCAGAAGCCGTAGTAAAATATCTTTGTAACCAGTTCACTGAAATCAATGGTGAGAGGTTACCCCTTTTCGCTGGAGCTTTCGGTATATTTGGCCATGGAAATGTCACTTGCTTGGCAGGAGCGCTCGAAAGAGCAAAAAATAAACTACCAACTTGGAGAGGTCAAAATGAGCAATCAATGGCTTTAGCGGCTCTTGCATTTACAAAGGCAAAAAAAAGACGACAGATAATGATTGCTACATCATCGATTGGTCCAGGCGCCACAAATATGGTTACGGCTGCTGGCGTCGCTCATGCTAACAGGCTTCCAATTTTAATTATTTCTGGGGATGTATTTGCAAATAGACGCCCTGACCCCGTTCTTCAGCAAGTTGAACACTTTTCGACGCCTTCGACCACTGTCAATGACTGTTTCAGAGCCGTAACTCGCTATTGGGACCGCATAACCCACCCGGAGCAAATTATATCTTCTTTACCACAAGCTATAGCTACGATGCTAGATCCTTCGGACTGCGGTCCAGCGTTTTTAGGATTATGCCAAGACACACAGGAAATAAGCTACGACTATCCCAAAGAATTTTTTTCGGAATGTTTGCACCGGATCCCACGGCCACGTCCCGATAGAAAACAGATTGAAAAAGCTCTGAAAATTTTACAAACTGCAAGGCGACCTTTAATTATTTCGGGTGGCGGGGTTAAATATTCAGGAGCTGAGGTAATCTTGTCTGATTTTGCTCAGAAGCACGGTATACCAATCTCAGAAACAATAGCTGGTAAAGGATCCCTTACCCATGAAGCTCCAATGCATGTAGGACCAATAGGGGTAGTTGGGTCTTCATCTGCGAATGCGATGGCCGCACAAGCTGACGTTGTACTGGCGATTGGTACCCGTCTTCAAGACTTTACAACTGGCTCGTGGACAGCCTTTTCAAGAAAAGCCCAGTTTATATCTATAAACACAGCACGATGGGATGCAACAAAACATCGGGCATGTGCAGTCATAGGAGATGCTTTTGAAACAATCAAAGAGTTAAGCGCTCATCTATATGGTGACATTGAAGGACTCGACGGAGAGACAAAAAGTATAGAGTTTAAACAATCAGAAATTCAGAATTGGGCCGCAGAAAAGAATTGGACAAAAAAAGCAGAGGTAGAGTTTAAACAATGGAACAAGACTCTAGATAAATATCAAACACCGACAAATGCAACCATCCCCTCTTATGCACAAGTTGTGGGCTTGGTAAATGAGCTTGCGGACCCAGCAGACACCCTGGTAGCAGCAGCTGGTGGAATTCCTGGGGAAGTTTCTAAAGGTTGGAGAGTGAAAAATCCAAACACCTTTGATTGTGAATTTGGTTTCTCGTGTATGGGTTATGAAATTGCAGGGGGCTGGGGGCATGCAATCGCTAAGGCTGGCGATGGAATACCCATCGTGATGATTGGAGATGGCTCCTACCTAATGATGAATTCGGATATTTATTCAACTGTCTTAACAGGCCACAAAATCGTTGTAATTATCTGCGACAATGGTGGATTTGCCGTAATTAACCGTTTACAGAACTTCAAAGGAGAAAAATCTTTCAATAATTTGATCAAGGACTGTCGGGTCAAAGAACCATTTGCTATAAATTTTGCGGAACATGCCGCATCCATGGGTGCTGAAAGTCGACACTGTAATAGTCTATCCGACTTACGAGATGCATTGAAATGGGCAAAAACTACTGATAGAACTACTGTAATATCAATTGAAACTGACCCTCACGAGTGGACGCCTGGTGATGCAGACTGGGACGTCGGGGTGCCAGAGATTTCGGAACGGGAAGAAGTGATCAAAGCCAGAAAACTTCATGAAGCAATTAGGAAAAAACAACGTATTGGAGTATGATATATGAGGGCAAGACTGGGAATAGCTCCAATAGCTTGGTCTAATGATGATTTGCCGGAACTTGGTGGAAACACATCTTTGGAAACTTGTTTAACTGAGTCTCGAGAGGCAGGTTTTAGTGGAGTGGAAACAGGAGGTAAATTTCCAAAATCCAAATATGAGTTGAGTAAAGTCCTGAAGGCTCATGATCTATCTCTCTGTGGTGGCTGGTATTCCGGGACGTTACTAGATACAGAATTGGAGCAAGAAAAAGATCTTATCGAAGGACAACTTGAGCTATTTAAAGCGCTAAATGCACCATGCTTAGTGTATGGGGAAACAGCCGGCACAATTCAAAATGTAAAAAGTGCACCATTAAATAGGCGAAGAAACCTCAACGAGCAGCAATTTCGTTCATATGGAGAAAAGCTGACTTCTTTTGCAGAATGGTGCTCTGAAAAAGGTATGGAAATAAGCTTTCACTATCATATGGGAACTGCGGTCGAAACAGAGCATGACGTAGATCTACTAATGAAATATACTGGTGAAGCTGTAAAACTTCTCTATGACGCAGGTCATATGGCATTTGCTGGTGGAGATGTTCTAGGTATTATTGAGAAATATGGCAATCGCATATCACATGTGCATGCAAAAGATGTTAGGCTGCAGGTTATAAACAAGCTTGATAGAGACAAAGAAAGCTTTTTAGATGCTGTGCTTAAAGGCGCCTTCACTGTGCCTGGAGATGGGTCATTAGATTTCGATGAAATTATTAAAAGGCTTGCGGGGATTGGTTATGAGGGTTGGTTCGTCGTAGAGGCAGAGCAAGATCCATCATTTGCTCCACCTCATAAGTATGCATGCATTGGCTATCAGGCTTTAGAAAGTGCCTTAACTAGAGCCGGTTACACCATTGATAGAATGAAATGAACAGAATTGATGGAAAAATAGCTGTTGTTACCGGCGGTACACAAGGCTTGGGACGATCTATCGCAAATAGGTTTGCTGAGTCTGGTGCAGCAGGACTTGTTATCTGTGGCCGTAACCTGAAAAATGGAAACTTTGTAAAAAGCGAAATTAAATCAAAATTTAATATTCGGGTGGAGTATGTTCAAGCCGATCTAGCTAATTTCAACGACTGCCAGAGAGTTATCAAAAAATCAGACTCTTGTTTTGGAAAAGTTGACATACTCGTTAACGCAGCTGGTCTGACAGATCGAGGTAATCTTTTGAATACTTCAGAAGAGTTATTTGACCGCATGTTTGCAGTAAATACCAAAGCCCCATTTTTCTTAATGCAAGGCATCGTGAAAATAATGATAAGAGAAAAAATTTTTGGGTCAATAATAAATATTGGATCAACGTCTGCACTGACTGGCCAACCGTTTATTGCTCCCTATTCTGCCTCCAAAGGAGCTTTGGCAACCATAACAAGGAATTCGGGATATGCACTACTAAAAAATCGTATAAGGGTTAATCAACTTAATATAGGTTGGATGGCTTCTGATGGAGAAGACCGAATTCAAAAGGAGTATCATGGGGCTAATGATGACTGGCTTCTTCAAGCTTCAAAAGAACAGCCTTTTGGTCGTCTTCTAGAGACAGCCGAAGTGGCGAAAGCCGTGACTTTTCTTGCATCCGCCGATAGTGGTATGATGACAGGCTCAGTAATCAACTTTGATCAAAGCGTTTGGGGCGGATATTCTTTCTCGCCACCAAAACCAGACGAAGAACTTCAATTTTAGTACAACCATTGGATCTCAAAATATGTTGACTCTATATTATGCTAAGAACTCTTGCGCTTTCGCACCGCACGTTGTGTTGGAGGATGCACAAGCAGATTATAAAACAATACTCATCGACATTAAAAATGGAGAGCAGAATTCAGACGCATACAAAAAGATCAATATGAAGCAACGAGTGCCAGCATTACAAACGCAAAAGGGTATATTAACTGAAACACCCGCAATTATGACTTACATTGCTCAGGAACACCCGAGAAAAAATCTGATACCACACGATAATTACTTATTTGCAACCGTACAGAGCTTTAATTTGTATTTGGCATCCACCGTTCACGTTGCTCATGCACATAAACATAGAGGAACTAGATGGGCGACTGATCAGGATGCTATCAGTCATATGACTTCAAAAGTACAGAAAACCATGACAGAGTGTGGAAAATTCATTGAGTCTTTTTTAATTAAAGGTCCATGGGTCTTGGGAGAGCGGTACTCAATCTGCGATCCTTATTTGGCATTAATTACGCGTTGGCTCAAAGAGGATGGCGTCGACTTATCAGAGTTCCCCCAAATACGTGCACATCATGAATTAATTAACAAAAGAGACTCAATGAAAAAAGTATTGGCAATTCATAATTCTTGACGTGTCTTAACCTCGCACCATAATTACAATAAAAAGATATCATGATGTAAGTTATCTGTTGTTAAATTTATTTATTCTGCTGTCTAGGGATAACATATAGTCATATTGCTCGTCCCAAAAAGCTTGATCTCGTCTCTTTTCAAAATCTACTAAGTCAACCCCTTGTTGCTCTACCCACGTATAGTATCCGAGATTGAATATTCTCTCTTTTTCTTTTTGCGTCACTTCTAGCATATTATCCGTTGCAACCCCTTTTAAATGTTGCCCGAACATCTCTGCACAAGCGGTTTCATCGTATACTCCACTAAATTCACTTTTCGCTTTTTCCAACTCAGATAGATACAAATCAGCACCATCTGTAGCCACAGTAATTATAGCATCATCACTTCCTAATTTCATATATTTGGCAAGTTTTATTGACGCAATAATATTTGCGATCGTAGAAAATCCAAACTCGGGTAGTCTTTTTACAAAACTCTGATTAAAGCCTTTTCTATTAAGAAGAAATTTGCGGCCTATTTCTGTGTTAAATATCATATTTAAGCTATTGGTTGCTTGGTCCGAGACACCAACCACAAAGTCAGTGTTATAAACGTTATGTATTAGTGGCACATGCTTGTCTCCAATCCCTTGAATATTATGCTCGCCAAAACCATTAAATAACAAGGTTGGACATTCTGTAGCCTCAACCACGGCAATTTTCGTATCGCATTTGTCTTTGAGGTAATCACCGGCGGCGAGCGTACCACTAGATCCAGAAGCACTCACGTAGAAACTTGGTTTTAAGTTAGAGGCGCCTTTAACTTTTAGAAATGATTTTTCAAAAGAGGGACCGCTTACAGCTCGGTGAATACCATAATTATAATATTCATCAAATTGATTGATGATATCATTATTGGGGTTTTTCTTTAGCACATTGCACGCATCGTAAATTTCTTTGACATTACTTTCTGTTCCTATAGTCCGAATTATATCATCTTTATTCTCGACCCATTTTTCAAGCCATGCGAACCGTTCATCACTCATTCCTTCAGGTAATATAGCAATACTTTTTAACCCAAGTATTCTCGAAATTGCGACTCCCCCTCGACAGTAATTTCCAGTGGAAGGCCATACTGCTTTTTGATGCTCATAATCGAAAGTTCCGTTGAGTAATCTCGGAAGCAAACATCCATAAGCCGCCAAAACTTTATGGGCATTGATTAATGGGAATAACCTTCCAATATTCACTATAATTTTTGCGCTAACCCCAGTGAACTCTGGGGGCAACACTACATGTTCAGGTACATTTAAAAATCCAGTATGATCCCTGTTATTAAACCAGTGAACCCTAAATAAGTTTAAGGGGTCTATCGCATTCTTATCTACCGAATTTAACCGGGTCTTGATTTCCTCAGTTATCTGATTTGGTTCACATAATTCGGAGATCGTTGGTAGGCGAATACCAGCCCTTTTGAAATAATCAGATGTTTTTTCAATGATAGAGTGATTCATAATGAACTTAAGTCCTCGTTTTTCTTTTGTTCTTAATATTTTTACCTATCTTTGGTTTAACTTGTTGTTACGTAATAATCCTTAGTAATATCCAAGTTCTCTGAGTTGACAACTATATTAATTTAAGACCAAGTGGAAGTCCTTATAACGCTTTAACCTTTAAACTTTACCATCTATTGAACTAACTTTTTTTTTATGTAAACTCTTAAAATCAAATTTTGTTCTTTAAATAATATAAGTTCGACGTGCTATTATGTCCTATATTGTAAAACTTTTTTAGTGGAGGGAATTTAGAAGGTCCATTTACAAATATCAGAGTCTTATTAATTTAGCTTTTATAAAGCAGATCATTGAAAACTACTTAGAGGATACTCCACAAACTATTTCTTATTTTATTCGGTGTACTTAGGGAAAAATATGTCCATTGAAACCAAAACTACAAAAACCAGCGAAAAAGATCGAGAAAATAAGCTTCCATCACACGCAAAGGCAGTAATAATTGGTGGTGGAGTAGTTGGATGCTCCATATTATTTCATTTAGCAAAATTTGGTTGGAAAGATGTAGTTCTTTTAGAGAGAAGTGAGCTAACTTCTGGCTCATCTTGGCACGCCGCAGGTCAGATTCATACGATTAGCTCTGATCCAAACATATCTAGATTACAAAGTTATACGATCAATCTTTACAAGGAAATCGAGAGACTTTCTGGCCATTCAGTAGGGCTTCATATTACAGGTGGTTTTTACTTAGCGTCAAATAAAAACTGGTACGATTACCTGAAACGAGAAAGATCAAAAGCCCGTTATATGGGTTTAAACCAAGAGTTCATCAGTCCAAAAGAAGTTGCAATTCGACACCCACTGATTGACCCAAAGCACTATCATGCTGCTCTTTGGGACGAACAAGACGGTGATTTGGATCCTTCTGGCGCAACTTATGCGTTTGCAAAGGCAGCCAAAGTACTCGGGGCAAACTACTTTACGCATACTCCGGCACTGACGACGACACAGCGTGCTGACGGGACCTGGGACGTCGCTACGCCGCTGGGTAATATCAACTCAGAACATTTGGTTAATTGCGGTGGTCTGTGGGCACGTGAAGTTGGTCTTTTGCAAGGAGTGCGTTTTCCTGTTCAGCCAATGGAACATCATTACTTGATAACTGAGTCAATACCCAAAATAGTTGAACGCTCGAAAGAAAAATCGCAAGCTCGTCTCCCGTCAGGTATTGACTATGAAGCCAATATCTATTTCCGGCAGGAACAGTTAGGTCTCTTACTCGGAACTTATGAGCCAAAAGGTACTCCATGGCATATTAATGGTACACCGTTAGATTTTGGACACGAGCTTTTACCACCTGATTTGGGGCGTATTGCCGATCGTCTAGCGATGTCCTTTGAGAGAATTCCAGAAATTGGGAATGTTGGGATAAAAGATGTGATAAATGGCCCATTTACGTTTGGTCCAGATGGAAACCCTATGATTGGTCCGGTTCCTGGAATAAAAAACTATTGGTGCGCAATTGGTGTGATGGCTGGGTTCTGTCAGGGTGGTGGGGTTGGTCTGACCATGGCAGAATGGATGATCGATGGCGAACCAAGTATTGATGTTTGGGCGATGGACGTGGCACGATTTGGGGAATTTGCGACACCTGATTGGGGCACTGTAAAATCAACTGAAAATTATGAGCGTCGCTTTGTTATGACTTTTCCAAATGAGACACTACCGAAAGGAAGACGGCAGAAAACAACAGCAATTTATGATCGATTAATTGCGAATGGCGCAGTAATGGATCAAGGATTTGGTCTAGAAAATGCCCTCTGGTTTGCCAACTCTCCAGAAGATGCTTATGAAGAACCGTCATTTAAAAGGAATCGATCTCATAGCTATGTTAAAAAGGAAGTTAATGCGGTACGACAAGGGGTTGGTGGAATTGAGATTGCTAACTTTGCAAAGCATGAGTTTAAAGGCGATAATGCATATGATTATTTAGACAAGATACTTGCTGGTTACTTACCAAAGCCCGGACGTATTAATCTTTCGCCCATGCTTACGCCAAGGGGGAAGCTTTATGGGGATCTAACCGTCGCCTGTATCGATAAACAGCATTTTATGTTATTCGGATCAGGAGCCATGCAAGAGGCTCATCGCCGTTGGTTTCAAAAAGATTTACCATCTGATGTTTTCTACAAAAATGTTTCCGACGATTGGCATGGCATAGCTCTATCAGGACCAAAATCTCGAAAGTTACTACAGCAACTAACAAGAGACGATTTGTCGAATGACGGATTTAAATTTCGTGATACAAAAAAAACATTTATTGCTGGAGTACCAGTCATTCTAAATAGATTGAGCTTTTCTGGTGAGTTGGGTTATGAAATTTTTTGCAGGCCACAATACCTACTACGTTTGGCCGAGAGCATAGAGAATGTCGGATCAGATTTGGCATATGTTTGGTACGGTTCCAGAGCTTTAATGTCAATGAGACTGGAGAAATCTTGGGGAGCTTGGACACTTGACTATCGGCCTGACTTTAATGTTGTTGAAAGTGGTCTCGATAATTTTGTGAACTGGGATAAAGAATTCGTTGGGAAGGAAGCAAGTATTAACATTAAAGCAAATGGTCCATCACGTAAATTAGTTACCATAACAATAGATGTTGAGGGTATTGATGTATCTGGCGATGAGGCAATCTTAAAAGAAAACACTGCAATCGGTTACGTGAGTTCAGGAGGATATGCTCATCACGTCGAAAAATCTGTGGCGATGGGCTACGTGGATAAGGAATATTCGAATCCTGGGACGCTCCTAAGTATAGAAATTTTAGGAGAAATGTTCAAAGCAACCGTCATTGGAGAAGCGTTATACGATCCCCAAGGTAAAAAAATGCGTTCATGATATTTTAACAAGGTGAATCCTAGGAAAGGTTCTTTGAAACACAGCACGATGTATCTTCAGTGACCACAAAAACGTGGGTAATGTAATAAAACTATTTTGTAGGATATAAAGTAAAGAGAATTTGCTACTTTTACCAAATATTAGAGGGATCTATGATAACATATAATAAAAGATTGGATGTTCCAAAAAGAGGGTTTAGCCCTGAAGAATTCGAAAAAAGAGTACAAAAAACTCAAAAAATTATGTTCAGAGACAAACTAGATGCTCTTTTTGTAACAACACCCCCCAATTTTAGATATTTTACCGGGTTTGACTCTCAGTTTTGGGAAAGTCCTACCAGACCGTGGTTTTTGGTGGTTCCAATTGAAGGCAAGCCCATCGCAGTGATTCCCGAAATCGGTTTGGCCCCTTTGAAGGCCAGTTGGTTAGATGATATACGCACATGGCCGGCTCCTAATCCAAGCGATGACGGTATATCACTCCTTTCAGCTACGCTTGAGGAAGTAACCAAAAGGTTCGGTCGAATTGGTGCTGAATTGGGACGCGAAATGTCATTGCGTATGCCTTTAATTGATTTTATGAAGCTTCGCAAAACAGTAGTTTCTGAAATAGTGGATGGGTCACCCTCTATTTGGAATGTACGAATGATAAAGACAGCTGCTGAGATCACTCATATTGAGCATATATGTCATATCGTAAGCGACGCTTTTGAGTCATTGCCTACTATACTTTCGGTAGGAGACACAGAGCGTGACGCAGCAAGAAAACTTCGTATAGAAATATTGAAACGAGGAGCGGACTCGATCCCATTTTTGCCTGCAATATCAGGGCCAGGGGGAGTTTCACAAATAGTTAGCGGTCCTGGAGATAGAGTTTTAACAAAAGGAGATGTTTTGTTTATTGATACCGGATCAACTTACGATGGGTATTTTTGTGATTTTGATAGAAATTTTGGTGTGGGTTCCATTTCAAGCATGGTTGCCCGAATTCACGAAACCTTATGGCAAGCAACGAGTGCCGGCATAAACGCAACTATTCCAGGGACAACAACAGAGAAAATATGGTTTGCTATAAACAAGACCCTTGAAAACGCCGGTGCAAATAAGAGTGGCGTGGGACGGCTTGGACATGGTGTGGGATTACAATTGACAGAACCCCCATCCCATCGGAAGGGAGAAAAAATTATAATCGAAGAAAATATGGTATTAACAATAGAACCAGGAATAGAATATGAGCCTGGTAAGATGCTTGTACATGAAGAAAACATTGTAGTAACAAAAGATGGGCCAAGGCTGTTGACAAGGAGAGCACCACGAGAAATGCCTGTAATTCGATAAAAACTAAAAGACTCTAAATATTATTGATCCTGCCAATTGCCTCATCAATTCCAAAAGAAATTTTCTCAACAATTTCGTTAATATGTTCATTCTCCACGACAAATGGCGGAGCAAGAAGAACGTGATCTCCGTTTTTACCATCACGAGTTCCAGACATAGGGTAGCAAATGAGGCCAGCATCAAAGGATGTTTTCTTTATTTGGTTGGCAAGTCCAAATTTATTGTCGAAGGGAACTTTAGTATCTTGGTTTTTAACTAACTCAATTCCTACAAACAACCCTCTACCACGAATATCGCCAACGTTTGGATTATCTCCAAGCCGAGTGATTAATTTATTTTTAAGCCTACTCCCCATTAACTTAGATCGATTAATCAAATCACAGCTTAAAAGTTTTTTTACCACTGCAAGAGCAGCCGCAGTAGCAACAGGATGACCAAGGTAACTATGTCCATGCTGAAAAAACCCAGAACCATCCTCCAATACTTTATAAATCTCTTTAGAACACAACATGGCTCCGATTGGCTGATAACCTGCACCTAGGCCCTTGGCTATACAAAGAATATCTGGCGATACAAGTTCGACCTCAGATGCAAAAAAATAGCCAGTCCTCCCCATTCCACACATAACTTCGTCAAAAATTAAGAGTACTCCATATTTGTTACAAATCTCACGAATCCTACGAAAGTAACCATTGACGGCGGTGACTGCACCAAGAGTAGCCCCTACTACTGGCTCAGCGACGAACGCCATAACCTTATCCTGCCCTATACGAAGAATCTCGTCTTCTAATTCCTCAGCCACTCTTTGTCCATATTCAAAACTTGTCTCATGTGCAAATCTGTTGGCATACTCGTAGCACGGCGAAATATGCGTTACATCAAAAAGCAGGGGATAGAATTTCTCGCGGCGTGACTGATTTCCACCTACAGCCAAAGCTCCCAAAGTATTACCATGATAACTTTGTCTTCGACTTATCAAATGACGCCGTTGCATCTCACCTTTTTCCACGAAATATTGACGGGCTAGTTTTAGTGAAGCTTCTATTGCCTCAGAACCGCCTGAAACAAAGTAAACACGGTCTAAATTCTTAGGCGCATTATCAATCAAAATAGTTGCCAATTGTTCAGCGGGTTCTGAAGTAAAAAAACTAGTATGGGCAAAGGCCAACTCAGCTGCTTGCTCTTTTATAGCTTCTATAATAGTAATATCCCCATGTCCCAAACATGATATTGCAGCGCCGCCTGAGCCATCAATATACCTTTTCCCAGATGCATCTGTTATGTAACAGCCATCCGCTGTAACCGCTGTTGGAAAATTATTGCCAGTATGACGATGAAAAACATGACTTTTCAAAATTGTCTCACCACTTCTATTTCAACACTTCAACTATGCGAGTTAATAAGTTCTCTATAAGCAGCGCAAAACAAGTTTTTTAAATATCGCTTAAGAGACCAGACTAATAGCAATTAAAATGTCTATTTTATTAAATACTCAATTTGTTCGGCAATTATTGTTATCCTAGAGACCATCCACCATCAACTATATGTGACTGCCCTGTGGTAAATTGGCTCTCGTCAGATGCCAAATAAATTGCCATTGCTCCTATCTCGTTTGCCGTACCTATGCGGCCCATTCTTTGCCGTGCTACAAACTCAGTCATAGCTTTTTCATAATTTCCAGTGGCTTCCAAGCGTTCATGCAAGGAAGGACTGTCGACAGTTCCTGGACAGATACAATTACACCTTATGCCCTCTGTGATATATTCAATTGCAACAGATTTTGTGAGGCCAATTATTGCAGCCTTAGTAGTTCCATAGACAAATCGGTTTGGAGCTCCCAAAATCGATGAACATACGGAAGCAATATTTATAATCGATCCGGACCTTTTTTTTCGCATTGACGGTAAAGCAGCTTGAATTGCATGAACCATTGACCTTACGTTAAGGTTGAATGCATAGGTAAGTTCATCATCAGTTGCATCTAGAATTGTACCACTGTGAACTATTCCTGCGCAGTTAACTAATACATCAAAGTCCTTTGAACTGACTACCGACACCAAAGATTCTTTCTGAGTAACATCGACTTTAATCGCCTCTACATTATCTATACTCGAGACCAAATCATAATTGATGTCTACAGCAGTGACGATTGCTCCCTCGTTCAGGAAGTTCTCCACTATCGCTCGACCAATGCCTTGTGCCGCAGCCGTAACTAAAACTTTTTTATCCTTTAACCTCATGACCGTCTCCCGAAGGCTTTCTCGACCTAGTCTACCACAATTGAAATTATAAGATAGTATTTCTGGTTGAGACTCGCTACATAACTGCTCCGATTTGCCAAGGCACAAATTCATAATCACCTAATCCTTGTAATTCAGATTTTGTTTTCTTTCCCGAGGCTATCTCTAAAAAATAATTAAATATATCTCCTCCTAAGGCCTCTACAGTTATTTCTCCTGAGAGAATCTCACCTGCATTAATATCCATGTCTTCTTCCATTCTATTAAACATATCAGTATTGGTTGCAATTTTTATACACGGCGAAGGCTTCGAACCAAAGGCTGAGCCCCTACCAGTCGTAAAGGCTACTAAATTACACCCAGCTGCAATTTGTCCAGTGACAGAGGCTGGATCGTAACCCGGGCTATCCATAAAAACGAAGCCCTTTGTTTTGCTTTGTTCGGCATACCGAAGAACATCATTAAGTGGTGTGGTACCCGCCTTTGCAACCGCTCCAAGAGATTTTTCTAAAATAGTAGTTAAACCACCCTTTTTATTACCCGGCGAGGGGTTATTATCCATTGAACCTTTATTTCGCGCAGTATAATCTTTCCACCAATTTATGGTTTTTATCAATTTTTTCCCCACTTGGGGTGATGAAGCTCTAATCGTTAACAAGTGCTCTGCGCCATATATTTCGGGGGTTTCGGCCAGCACCCCTGTTCCGCCACATGCTACAAGCAAATCGCAGGCATAGCCCAATGCAGGGTTTGCGGTGACACCAGACCAAGCATCGGACCCACCGCACTGAAGAGCAACCGTTAAGTCAGAAGCCGGACACTTTACTCTTGAAAATTTATCTACGATTGGAAGCATGTGAGAGACTTTTTCGATACCATATTCAACAGTTTTTCGAAGACCTGCCAAATCTTGTATATTCATTGTTTGAAAAAGCGAACCAGTGCTGAAACCATAAGCCTCGACAAGCCATTCGATTTGATTCATTTCACAACCTAAACCAACCATTAGCACACCTGCCACATTTGGGTTTTTGGCGTATCCCCACATTACACGTTGGAGAGCCTCAAAACCTTCACCAGAATCCGCCATTCCACAACCAGTTCCATGAACATATGCAGTTACGCCATCAACATTTTTAAATTTTTCCAATAGACCAGAATTAAAATGTTCAGCTATTAGACGAGCCGCAGTCGCAGAGCAATTGACTGAAGTTATAATTGCAATAGTGTTACGAGTTCCAACCCGACCATCTTTTCTCCTATAACCCCAAAATGAACTCATCTCAGTGGGTGGGTCCAATTTGACTTTATTGCTTCCAAACTCGTAATCTTTAACAACATTCCTAAACTCAAGATTTTCGATGTGAACGTGACTCCCCTTAGCAATATTTTCTGATGCATATCCGATAGTTTGTGCATATTTAATTACTGGCTGCCCCTTCGTTATCTCTTTAATAGCTATTTTATGGCCTTTTGGAATTACTGCTATTGCACCTTCTTCTTCAATTTTCAAAGTTCGCTTAGCAATACCAACATTGTCTTTTTCATTTAATATGATGATTTCTGACATGTGTTTTCTTTCTACTCTTTATAGGGCGTTAAATTCCGACATTTTTACTGTTCTGCGTTCTATTGATGATAATTGTGCAGCTAAACCCATTTTTACCGCGGAAAGCCCATCATGCAAATCAACTTCTATTTCTTTACCTTCGGTTACTACTTTGTAGAACTTTTTGTGCTGATAGTATGTAGAACCATTATGATCTCCAGCACCCAACAATTCGGGGTCCACTTCAATTTCCTTTTCCAAAATCATTTTCTTAAAACGCTTATTGATAACGAGTTTTGATCGAGGTTGGTTCCCCAAATTTTTATGCCAAAATCTCTTTGGTCCAATTATCTTCGCTTCAATTTTACCCAATTTTCCAATAGCAGAAATTTCTTCCTGATACTTAGAGGTATCCGCAAACATACAAAGCTCAAGCATAGAACGAGTTCCGTTTTCAAAATCAACAAGAACATATCCACTATCCCATATATCTGCCTTCTTTCCTTTGTATGTTTCTGCCAAGTGATTACACGCTTGGCCTCCACTGGCCATAACCTGCACGGGTTCACTAGAGGTAATAAGGCGCATGAGGTCAAAAAAATGGCAACATTTCTCAACAAATGTTCCACCAGTAAGTTTATTGAATCGATTCCAATTGTCTACTTTCTTTAAAAATGGGTACCGATGTTCTCTTATTGATAACATTTCGACTTTCCCTGTAACTGGCTTCACCTTAGCTAAGAATTCTTGAAGAATGGGCATGTACCTATATTCCATCGCAACCCAAATTGGGGACCTGTATTCTTTTGCAAATTGAAGAAGTTTTTGTACATCTACTAATCGGGTGACAACTGGCTTTTCGATTAATAACGGTTTCGAAATTTTACTTCCAATTTCGACCAGATCATTTAGGTGACAAAAGTTTGGCGTAGCAATCACGACACAATCAATTTCAGCATATCTCAAAAAATCTTTTGTTTTATTGAATAATTTGGCTTCAGGAACGAGCGGTTTTACTAACTCAATCATTTTGCAATTCGGTTCTACAATAGCAGTTACTTTGGCTTTTTCTAACAAATTTATATTTCTAATGTGTTCGCGGCCCATCATACCACACCCAATAATTCCATAACGTACCATTAAATTTTTTTACCTCATTCTGACAATTTAATGAGCGATTTTATTATTAAATCACGTTGTCGAGTATTCAAATGGATAGCTGATTTAGCCCAAACTACATCTTTTAACATAACTGACCATAGCCTCTCAGTTAAACTTGGGTGCCTTGTGAGTCAAGAAAGAGCTTCGTCCACAGCCGCTCGATCTTTAATCCGTGAAATCCAAACTCGTGTTGCTTACGGTATGATTGATAAATAGAGTCATTTAAACATTCTCTCTTTACATAGTCGCTTTCAGTATCAAGCCAAATCTACTCTAAGGCAATAGTTATATTGTATAACTTCCATATCACTTTAATTCTCGCCCCAAATTGAGATTTGCCCAATTTCGGGACTACTTTAAGACTTATTTAAAACTAAACTTTAAAATTCTCAATGTTGGATATCTTCCCTCAAGATATAGCACTAATTTAAGCACGTGGCAGCCTAATTACTTGGAAATCATGACCAGTGAATAATACTTGATGACAAACTCGCTGATATACGCTTTTTAAGGCATGTATCTTTGAATTAATAAGGTCTTTTTAATTGTAAAGATATGAAATTTGATACATTATTAGACAACTTCAATTCAAATAACAACAAACTTTCAGGAACAGAAGGGGGCATTATTTGACAATCGTTCCAATTAGGTCAGTGGACTTAAATAATTCGGAAATATCATGGTTTTCAGCACTATGCTCAGATGACTACCAATTTTTGGGCGTACCAGATGGAACATTAAGATCAAGCTGGTCTCATTGCTCAAAAATAGTACAAACAGCTGAAAAACATGGATTTAGGAATATACTCTGCCCATCTTCATATCAAGTAGGACAAGACACACTGTCTTTTGTTGCAGCTTGTGCCACTCTAACTAAGTCAATAAATCTTTTGGCTGCGGTCAGATGTGGCGAAATGCAACCCATAATGCTGGCTCGAACTATTGCCACTTTAGACCATATGCTTAAAGGTAGGTTAACAATAAACATTATAAGTTCTGACTTTCCTGGTCAAAAGGAAGACAGTGTCTTCCGTTATCAACGATCCAGAGAAGTCGTGGAGATCCTTAAACAAGCTTGGACATTAGAGCAAATTAATTATCAAGGTAAAATCTACAATTTTTCTGAACTCTCAACAGACCCATCAAAACCTTACCAGATAAATGGTCCGTTGCTTTATTTTGGTGGGTACTCACCACCAGCCTTAGAACTGTGTGGTCAGCATTGTGATGTCTACCTGATGTGGCCTGAAAAAATTGAGCAGCTCAAAGAGAGAATGATTGCGGTAAATAATGTGGCTGAAAAATTTGCCCGAAAACTAGATTATGGCCTCAGAGTACACATGATTGTTCGCGACACTGAAAAAGAGGCTAAGGAATATGCAGAATATATTTCGTCAAAGCTAGACGACAATTATGGACGCCAAATACGCGAGCGTGCGTTGGACTCGTCATCTCTAGGAGTGGCAAATCAAAGCAAAACTCGAGAAGCGTCGGACCAATACGGTTATGCTGAGCCAAATCTGTGGACTGGCATTGGTCGGGCACGCTCAGGCTGTGGTGCTGCGTTGGTAGGATCCACAGATCAAATTCTTTCAAAAATCGAAATCTACAAAAGGATGGGAATGAAATCTTTCATTTTTTCGGGTTATCCGCACATTGATGAAGCTGATCACTTTGGAAAAAAAGTCTTGAGCCAATTACCGACCTGTTCTCTTCCAGAAGAATACGGGCGTATTCCAACTAGGGAACCAGCGACCCCTTTAGGTACAGGAGAAAGGACATAGCGTGAAAAGAATTAAACTCTCAAATGAGATTGAATTTAGCAACTTAATCTATGGAATGTGGAGACTCAGAGAGGACAAAGACTGTTCCCCCGAACACGTCTTAAAAAAAATTATGCTTTGTATTGAACAAGGAATTACTACCTTTGATCAAGCTGATATTTATGGCGATTATGAGGCAGAAAAAATCCTGGGTAATGCATTATCTAAAAACGTATCTCTGCGAAATGAAATCGAAATAATTACCAAATGCGATATAATCGCTCCCTGTGGGAAATATAAGCACGAAACCGTGAAATATTATGATACTTCACGAAGTCACTTGATAAAATCTGTTGAGTCATCCCTGAAAAACTTGGGTGTTGACAGTATTGATTTGCTGTTGCTTCATCGCCCCGATCCATTGATGAACGTCGACGAAACAGGAGAAGTTTTAGATCAATTGATCAGTAGCGGGAAGATTAAAGGAGCGGGCGCTTCAAACTTTCGACCCTGGGATTGGAACCTGTTGCAATCAAGAATGCACAATAAGTTGCTCAGTAACCAAATCGAATTTTCCTTAATGCATCATGAACCTTTAACAAATGGAGACCTGTCGTTCCACTACACTGAGAAAACACCCATAATGGCATGGTCTCCACTTGCTGGTGGCAAACTAATCCAAGCATCAACGCAATTGACCGAGGCTCTGCGGAACACAGCAGAGAAGAAGAATACCGATATCACAACTATAGCAATCGCATGGATATTATCCTGTCCCATGGAAATTCTACCAATTTTAGGCACAAATAATTTAAAAAGGATTGCAAAAATATCCGACTCCATGAACGTACATTTAGACCGAAGAACCTGGTATGAACTTTATAGCGCAGCTTTAGGGCATGATATCCCTTGAGCGTCACAAAAATAAATTCGTTCAATTGAAGTGCGTTTCGTTTACTCTCTTAAAATATTAAGTATATTTGTGATAAAATTTAGGCAAACAAAATAAAGCCACCTAAATCCAAATTGTAATAGGCGGCAAAATATCTAGAAATAGTACTTTTTAAAAAAATGAGGATATTTCTTTAACCAGATAAGTTAATACAAAAAGCGTAATTCATAAACTCCTGAATTAAGATTACAGGGTTTTGGATTAAAATATTCTTTGTATCATAAAAAGCTAATTTCAACGGCTTCAAAGTTGTAAAATAACAAATTCGGATAAACCACGACCTTAAGTCATCAAAAAGATAAGAAAGGATGGAATAAATTCAAAAAATAGGCTCATAAAATAGGGTCAAATTATTCCCATTGATATTCCATCGTAGATTAACTTAATTGAAATTATCAACAAGGCCCAGGTAACAGCTTTAAAGAATAAAGCCTCCGGAATTAATTTTACTAACTTCACACCGACCAAAACTGCCAAAGCTGCCGGCATCATAAGGTATAATGTAATTTTGATGCTAAGAAAGCTGAGCTGCCCAAGAAAAAAATACGGAATAAGTTTTATGGCGTTACAATAACTGAATGCTATAACCGAAGTGCCAACAAAGATTGATTTTGAGAGTGACAAAGGTAACGTAAAAATTTGCCACGGCGGACCACCATTATGACTTATAAAACTTGTAAAACCAGCAATTGTAGTCCAAAAATAGCCTTTCTTTGTATTTACTGCTCTCACGGGAACTTTGGTACCTTTTTTTAATCTGATGTTGTTCAGGGCAAAGAGTGTGCCCATAATGCCTATGCAAACTGTAATAATCCACTCAATAACTATTTCAGCAGTAAGCCATCCTATTAAAACTCCAACCGACATTCCAACTATACCAATTTTTAAAACCTGAGGATCATAGTCTCGCCGATAAGCTTTTAACGCAAAGATATCCGAGACAATGTATACTGGAAGCAATAGGCTCGCCGCCGCAATTGGTGACATAATCAGAGATAAACTTGGAACAGCGAGGCCTGCGATGACTGGAAGTCCGCCTTTACCCAAACCAACAAAAATTGCGGAGCAAATCGCTAAAACCCAAAACAAAAGATCTAATTCCATGATTCAGCTGACTCACAACTCGTTACTTATAATTAAAGCCATTAATCCTACCATAACTTTGGTGAAAGTTCTACTCACCGATCACCAGGCAGAGCGATTCAAAGCACGAATTCCCCCTCGCAATTCTGCTAACCCCCTTGAACGTCCAACTAGAGGATATCCAGGATGAGTCTTATTTTTCTTGTCCCAAAGAATCTCGTGGCCGTAATCTGGCCTGAAGGGTATTCCCACGTCACTCTCTCGCAGCTTCTTTCTTCGTCGTTCTTCATTTAGAATTAACTTAATTAAATCAACCATATTTGTATCTCCACCTAAATGATCCACTTCCTGAAAAGAGCTATCAACTTCCTTTACTACATTCCATAAATGGGCGAAGAAAATATTTTTAAAAAAGCGTTTCGCTAATTCAACAAGTTCTCATGTTAAATCAAAGCCTGAATTCTCTATCGTCTGATTGACCACTAGTATTTTATCTAAGTCCCACTTCTTTCCATGATCAACCTCATATAGAGCAGTGACTATGCCTGTTACCCTTGTCTGCGAGATGCCCTGCAGAGAACTTTGGTCAAATTGACCATACTATCTCCAAGTCTCAATCATGAATACACTTCGTAAAGTTGGTTAGTTTTGATATTGAACTGTATTTTAGACCTTAAAGAAATATAACGTATAAAATAATTTTTTGCTCCCCTAGAATAAACCAAATTTTCTTAGATAAACTGAGTTATATGCGTTTGTCCCTAAAATAGGTCTTTCTCAAGCGACTCAATAATGTCAAAAGCAAACCTATTAAATTCCTCGGATGGTTGTTGGCCTTCAATACGCTTTTCTAACGGATCAAGAATATCAATTTTTGAACCTGACATTACCTGCAAAACACCGTGACCACAAAAAGGGACGTGGACTTCAGAATAACCACCCTCGTGAGCCATCACTATTCTTCCACTGCAGATCTTCTCGGCAAGATCAACCAAAACTTTTGTCATTTGTTTGAACGTATTTGATCCACATAGCATTCTACCTAGCGGATCAACACCAGACGCATCGAAGCCACAAGCGACTAAAATTAGGTCTGGCTTAAAACCTTTAATTGATGGAATCACTAATCGTTTGATAGTCTCCAAATATACTTTATGGCCACACCCCGGCGGCAATGGAATGTTCAAGTTGAAGCCTTTCCCGGCGCCCTCACCCCGATCTTGAAAAAAGCCTGTATCTAAAGGATAGTTTCTCTCTTGATGTATCGATATTGTCTGAACAGACGGATCCCTATAAAATATACTCTCAGTACCATTGCCATGATGAACATCCCAATCGACAATACTTATCTTTTTTAAAATATTCTTGGCCTGAGCCGCCTTTACAGCAACGGCTATATTGTTGAATAAACAAAATCCGTTAGGAAAATCTGGTAAACAGTGGTGACCAGGTGGTCTTGATAAGGCATACGCATTTTTTAACTCACCAAGGCTAACAGCCTCGACTGCCGACATAACTAAACCTACTGATCTTCGAGCAATATCATACCCACCAAATCCAAAGGGAGCCCTTAACCCTATCTCACCACCATTATCCTCACTCAATCTCAAAAACTCATCAAGGTAGGATTTAGGGTGAACTCTTTGTAACTGTGCTTTACTGGCCCTTGGTGCCGACCTCAGGATTAATTCCTGTGATAAACCAGTTAAATCTATAAGATTTTTGAACCGCCTTTTTGTTTCTGGATTTTCAGGCAAACCCCCAGAAGCTAAAGGTTGAACAAAACCACCAACAGGCACTGTTAGGGCATAATTAGGTCCGTTGTGCCAAAAGCACTCTTCATGAAAGAAAAAACCAGTTCTATGCAATTTCAATTTTCAATACCAAACAATTTTCCACTTAAAGTTTAGCAAAAAAAACTATGCGCTAACAAGAAATATATAACGCATTTATTTACTTTACACTATAATAGGGAGAGATTTTAAATCATTTTATTTTTTCATTAAGCAATTATATTTTAAATTAAGAGGCTAAATAAATGGCAAAAGAACACAATGACTCTATGATGAACAATCTATATTGGTGGGGTATCCCCACTCTCTTTAGGTGTCCTCATGAGGTGCCAAGCTCTCAAGATATCGCATTGGTCGGTGTTCCGCATTCTACGGGCAATGGCACTACGGAAAGAGATCAGCACTTAGGTCCACGGGCAGTCAGGAACATTTCGAGTGTGCAACGGCGTGTCCATGCTGAGTTTGAAATAGACCCTTGGACTGAATTTCACATAGCTGATATTGGAGATGTTCCATTGCCAAAAGCTAATGACAATGAGGCATGTATTGAAGCAATAACACATTTTTTTAAGAATTTGGATAATAAGAAAATTTTACCAATATCGATCGGAGGAGATCATTCCATAACCGGAGGAATTTTACAAGCGCTTGGCAATGGAAACCTTACGAAAGGTAGTCCAGTATCCATACTACATCTAGACGCACATACAGATGTATTTACGAAAGTTTCACATTTTCTCGGTGCTAAAAAATCAGCAGCCCATTGGGGTGCCTATTTAGTTGACCAAGGCCAAGTTGATCCAAAAACATCGATTCAAATTGGACTCCGCGGGCATCCAAGAACGCATGATTGGCTACAGCCCTCATATGATTATGGATATAATGTGATAACTATGAGTGACTACCGCAAACTTGACTCCGAAAAAGTAATAAAGAAAATTCAAGAAACATTAAAAGGTAAACCAATATATATAACCTTTGATCTAGACTGCCTTGACCCTACTGTTGCCCCAGGCGTCTCAAATATAGAACCAGGCGAAGACGGCTTCACAATGAACCAAGCAATTGAAATATTACGATCCGTCAGAGGGATGAATGTGATTGGAGGTGATGTGGTATGCTTAATGCCTACAAAAGATTCACCTAATCAAATTACTGCTATGCGCGCGGCAGCTATAATGTTTGAAATGATTTCAATTATTGGAGAACGTAAACATATGCAAAAGCAGTAAAATATGCTATTTATACTTCCGCTGGATTGTTTTCATCACGGCCAATCAATTTTAAGTCTGAGTATCGTTTCCCTATTCTGTGATGAGGCCTTACACCCGTCGCAGCTCCCAAAGCCACTACAATTTCATCATGAGCTGGTGCATCAGGTATAGAAAATTGAACAGTAATATAATGTGACCGACGCCCGGTATCATGTTTATCCATTAACGGAATATTTATTTGACTATTTGCAGGGCCCCGGGTGTTAGTAAAGCCTAAATAACTTTTAGCTTGGACAGCTTCTCGGTAAAAATTTCCAATTTTCAACGTGTGAATGATTGCGGATGCATGTTCAATTTCACAGCTTATACCTGCCATGGCCGCTTTTCCATAAGCCTCTATTGCATGTCCTGAGCCAACCAATTGTATCAACCAATCAGATAAAAGTTTCCAAAAATAGGTGAAATATGATTTATTTCAGGCGTTGGATCTTCTACAAAACCTCTGTTGCGCCATGGGTTTGACAACACAGCAGCCACTCCTATTACCCGCAATAGTTCGGGTGCGGCTTTGTTTCCTTATCTGTATATGTCTTCATCATACGTAACGATTTTTCTAACATCATGTAACATTTTCTATCCTCGATGGTGAATAATTGAATGATCACTCACCAAGTATCCTTTGAAACCAGTATTTTAGATCGAAAGATACTTGCCGCCAAAATATAATAGAGGTTTGCCCTCGTTGACAGAAAAGTGAATTACTTTACCAACCAATATTGTATGATCCCCCGCATCAACCAGTCGCTCCTTCGAACAAATGAATGTGGACAATGCTTCGTCAAAAATTGGGACTTCCTTCTCTCCATTTTTCCAAACACTATCATCAAATTTTTTTTCACTTTGTGTAGAAAAAAGAACAGAGATTGACTCCTGTTTATGGCTCAAAACATTTATTCCAAAATATGTGGTATTCATAAATGTCTCGTAACTCAAAGCATCTTTAGAAAGGCACACAAGTAAAAGTGGTGGGTTCAGTGAAACTGATGTGAAAGAATTAGCTGTAAACCCCCTTGGCACTCCATCCTTTTGTTTTGCAGTAACAATAGTTACGCCGGTAGTAAAAGTACCAAAAGCTTTTCTAAGTTCTTTGTCAGACCTTGGTTTCTTTTTTATTTTACGCATTTGATCAAGATAAAATTTATTATGCTCACCTAACCTTGGAGGTGCTTTGAGTATAGGTTTTGGCTTTTCATCAAAGTTTAATGGATTTGAGGCCACCAACCAAGACTCAGACTCCTCCTCAGGATTGGGGATACTTGTAACCATTTTTCTTGCTTTTGTGTGACGATCCTTGATTATATCTTCTACATTGTTTACTGGTCCAAAAGGAACCCGACCACCGAGTTTTTTCGAAAGCTCACTTTTTGAAAATTTAGCTGTCCAGCCGGATACAAGGTGATTAACGTATTTAATATTTTTTTTTCGCGCAGGCAAAGTAGCTAACCTCGGATCGGTAGCATATTTGGGTAAGCCAATGGCCGTGACAAGCGAAACCCAAAATCGATCTTCTACTACCCCGATTGCCACTTTACCATCCAAAGCTGGAAAAATTCCAAAAGGTGCTAAAAACGGGTGCCCGTTGCCCGAAGCACTTGGTGCCTTGCCTTCGATATCAAATTGGTAAATAGCTCTCTCACATAAACTTATAATGGCGTCATACATTGCAATATCAACAAATTGGCCTAATCCAGTCGATTCTGCCTCTCTAAGCGCTGCTATTACACCAAATGATAAGTACAAACCACTGAAGATATCCCCTATGCCTGGTCCAACTTTTGTTAGGTTTTCCGAGTCCTGTCCAGTTAAACTGATAATACCACCCATCGCTTGGGCAACAACATCATATGACGGCCAGTTGACATATGGGCTCTTACCTGATCTGGGGTCTCCAAAACCCCTGACAGCACCATAAACAATTTTTGGATTAATCTTTCTTAATAATTCGTAGGAAAGACCTAGCTTGTCCATCACACCTGGGCGGAAATTCTCCATTATAATATCTGATGTTTTAACGAGTTCGAGAAGTGCATCTCTCCCAGTTTTTGTTTTTAAGTTTAACTGAATGCTTCTTTTATTTCTATTCAGACTTACAAAATATCCCGCCCACTTCTTGTCTTTATCGAGCTTCGTGAAAGGACCATTAAATCTACTTGTATCACCCCTGCTATCTTCAATTTTAATGACCTCTGCCCCATGGTCTGCTAAAACCATAGTTGCATAGGGTCCAGAAAGCATACGAGTTAAATCAATAATGCGTATTCCCGATAGAATACCCTGTCTCATGTCATTTTTAGTTTTCAAAACCAGCACCTTGTAAAAATTTTTTTATCGCTTGGTTTACTAGCTCAGGTTCCTCAAATAATGCCATATGTCTCAAACCTCCTAGAACTTTCAACTGAGCATCCTTAATCTCACTTGCTATCGCCTTTGCCATTTCAGGCCCATTACCGAAATCTTCATCAGAAGTAAGCACAAGAGTAGGACAAGAAATTTTATTAGCAGTATCTACAACCTTATTGACCTCATTCACAAGAACAAGGTAATTTTTAGCGTAAACTTCCCTTTTATTTGCTAAGATCCAAGATCTTACCTGATTGGTTTTATCTTTATTATTTATTATAAAATCTGGTGTAAACCATCTTTTGATAGCATCTTCAACTGTAGAATTAGGTCCAGATCCTAAAATTTTCCTATACCGTAAATATATTGCAGTCTGTGCAGATTCCGTACGCCGATGAGCTGAGTTAAGAATTATAAGTCCCTGAATTTTTTTTGGATGAGACAGAGCAAAATGGCGAGCAATCATTCCACCTAGAGAAAAACCAATTAAAACAATTTGGGAAAGCTTTAAGTTGTCTACCAGCAAGTTAAGCTGTTCGGTAAAACCATCTAGAGATGGAGCTTGCTTGGAGGTCTGTGACGCTCCATGTCCATACAAATCATAGGCTAAAATACGATATTTATCTTCAAAGTACGGAATTTGAAATTTCCACATCTTTAAATTAAGGCCTAGACCATGAATAAAAACGAGGGTAGTTTTCTTATCACCCTTCAGTTCATAGTTTATTTCACCTCGAAGACCATTAACCATAACCGAAGTCCTAACTAGAACCGATATAGGCAATAACTTCCACTTCCACTCTTACATCGACCAAAAGTTCACTTACGACAGCCGACCTAGCGGGAGGATCAGACGGAAAAAACCGTCCATAAACTTTATTAAAGCCTGGAAAGTCTTCTCTGTCACGTAACCAAACCATTGCTTTCACAACATCACTAAGCTCACAACCCGCCTCACGAAGGGTACACTGTATCTCATTCAATACTACTTCAGTTTGCTCTTCAATATTCCCGACAGTCATTGGTGAACCATCTTTGAAAGGGATCTGACCAGTCAAAAAAACAAACCCGCCTGCTTTTATGGCCTTAGATAATGATAAGGCTCGACCACCGATGGTGATAGGACCTCCTACTACTAATTTGTTTGAAATCATAATTTTCTCCCTAGACTTGATTACGCACTAAAATTAAAAATATAATAAACTTTTTTCGACTAAAAATGTCGAATTTTCTTCTCAAATTTTTTTTTTTTTTTACCACAATAAAAATATTGCCAAAGGGGAAAAGATAATGGTCAAAATAACCAAATATAAAATGCTAATAAATGGTGCCTGGAAAGATTCGTCAGATGGAGGCCGTTTTGATAGCATAAACCCCTCAACAGGAAGGGTATGGAGTACAATACCTGCTGCCACTGAGAAAGATGTAAATATGGCAGTAGAATCAGCTTATGAGGCTTTCACTTCGGGACCTTGGGCTAATATGACCGCAACCGAAAGAGGAGCATGCCTACGAAACCTCGCTCAGTTGCTCTCGGATAATTCAGAAACTTTGGGAAAAATTGAAAGCATAGATACTGGAAAGATGCTTAAGGAAACCCGTTGGCAGGCAAAATATATCTCTCAATTTTTCAATTTTTTTGCTGGCTGCGCAGATAAAGTGAATGGCGAGACGCTACCCATTGACAAACCAGACCTATTTGTCTTTACAAATAGAGAACCATTAGGGGTGGTAGCCGCTATTGTGCCGTGGAATTCTCAACTTTTCTTGGTAGCTGTAAAGATAGGTCCAGCGCTCGCAGCTGGAAATACGATAGTCCTTAAAGCCTCTGAGCATGCCTCTGCAGCAATGTTAGAATTTGGCAAATTAATTGAGAAAGCTGGAATACCTGCTGGAGTCATTAACATTATAACTGGTCATGGAGAACCTTGTGGTAAAATCCTAACGAGTCATCCAAAAGTTGCAAGAATCTCATTTACCGGAGGCTCTAGCGCTGCCAGGCAGGTAGTAAAAAATTCTGCGGAGAATTTTGCGGAGGTGTCACTCGAATTAGGCGGGAAATCACCATTCATAGTGTTTGATGATGCAAATATTGAAAGCGCTGTTAATGCATCAATCGCAGGCATTTTTGGAGCTACAGGACAAAGTTGCGTTGCTGGTTCTAGATTATATTTGCACGAAAAAATTGCTGATAAATTTTTAGAAAAAATCATATCTGCTGCAAATAATATTGTTATAGGGGATCCTTTAGCGGAAGAAACACAGATGGGCCCACTTTGCACCATAGGTCAATTACATCATATACGAAATCAGATCGAAAAGGCCGTATCCACTGGAGCGAAAATTCTGTGTGGAGGGAAAAGTTATGGCGATGTTAACTCACTTTTTTTTGAGCCAACCATAATTTCTTGTTCCAGTCAAAAAGTTGAGATCATGGACACTGAACTTTTTGGCCCCGTTTTAACTGTAATGCGCTTTCGAACTGAGAGTGAAGTGATTAAACTAGCCAACGACACAAAATACGGTTTAGCAGCCGGAATATTCACTCGAGACTCTGCTCGATCACTTCGCATGACAAAAGCTATAAAAGCTGGCATCATATGGGTAAACACCTATCGAGCCGTGTCACCGATAGCCCAATTTGGCGGTATAAAACAATCTGGTTTTGGTAGGGAAAGCGGTTTTCAGGCTATCTACGACTACACTCGTCCGAAGACCGTTTGGATGAATACGTCGGATGAAATAATAAGCAATCCGTTTGTAATGAGATAATTTGAGGAAAGGGTTCTAATCTTGAAATTCCAATTAGCAATAAACCTAGAGAGGGTTGATGAAACCATCAAAATGGAAGAGGTAGCCAAACACACTTTAGAAATGGTTCAAATAGCAGATCAAAACGATTTTCACATCGCCTGGGCTGCAGAACATCACGCACTTGAAATGACAATTGCGCCAAATCCATTTCAGATTTTAACTTGGTGGGGAACTCATACAAATCAAATCAGATTAGGCACAGCGGTCGTGGCAGCTCCTTATTGGCACCCCATAAAGTTGGCCGGCGAAGCTGCTTTTACAGACTTAATTACAAAAGGTAGACTTGAGTTCGGCATTGGCTCTGGAGCCTACCAGCGTGAATTTGACCGAATGCGTCCCGGCTTAAAGCAGACAGAGGGTTGGCGTTACATGCAAGAAACACTCCCAGTTCTAAAGGAATTATGGAAAGGTGATTATGCACATTCGGGTGAATTTTGGAGTTTTCCATCTGCTACTTCAGTTCCAAAACCAGTTCAAAAACCATACCCCCCGATTTGGGTAGCCGCAAGGTCCCCTATCACATACGATTACGCAATAAAGAATGATTGCAATATTATGTGTTGGCCCTTCACACGACCATTTTCCGAAGCTGAGTTATATAAACGATTATTTGAGGAAGCTTTGCAAAAGCATCCCAGTTCAAGAAGGCCTACTTTTGCACTAATGCGGCACTCTGCAATTTATGAGAAGAAAACGGACGAGGATATACCAATTAGAGCTATTCAACGTGTCTTAGGGCAATTTGAAAATCTTTATAAGAATTTAGGCGACGTTAAAAATGGGTTTCCAAAACAAATACCTTTGGAGTCTTTGGAAAATAGAGAAGAGTTTAATCCTGAAATGTTGAGAGAAAATTTACTTTTTGGTACGCCAGACGTAGTTATTAAAAAATTAAAGAAATATGAAAAACTTGGAGTAGATGAGTTTATTTACTATGCCTCTATGGGCCTTGGAATGGCGGAACAGAAAAAATCATTAAAATTATTCTGTTCAGAAGTAATGCCAGCTTTCAAATAAAAGAATCGAGGAGAGCGATGAGTAATTGTGTAGAACTACATAGAAATGGTCGAATTTTGGAAGTTACTCTGAATAGACCAAAGGTAAACGCCATTGATGTCGAGACGAGTCAAGAGTTGGGGGAGGCATTTTCCCTCTTGCGAGATGATCCAGATCTTTGGGTAGGCATCCTGACAGGAGCTGGCCAAAAGATTTTTTCTGCTGGCTGGGATTTAAAAGCTCTTAATTCAGGCGAATTGAAACTAGATAATTGGTGGGAAAACGATGACTACGGAGTTGGAGGATTTGCTGGACTGACAGAAAACTGGAGCTTAAATAAACCTGTTATTGCAGCCTTAAATGGTCTAGCAATCGGTGGGGGCTTTGAATTAGCCCTCGCTTGTGATCTTATTATAGCTGCGGAACATGTTGAGTTTGGACTTCCAGAACTACCGCTGGGAATTGTTCCAGACGCTGGAGCTTTACAACGATTACCTCGGTTAATTCCCAAAAAAATTGCAACGGAGATGTTTTTGCTAGGAAGACGAATGCCAGCATTAGAAGCTGCGCACTATGGTCTTGTGAACAAGGTCGTACCACTAAATGAGCTAATGTCTTCAGCCAGAGAATGGGCAAACCAGTTAGCCAAATCTGCACCTCTGGCAATGCAAAGTATAAAAGAGGTTGAAAGAGAGATCGAATGCATATCTCTTGAGAAGGCATTTGACAAAATGCAATCGGATAATCTGCCAACTTATAAGAAAATGTTACAATCTAAAGACGCAGTTGAAGGTGTTGCTGCTTTTGTTGAAAAACGCGAGCCTCAATTTAAGGGTGAATAGTGTACGGATCTGTCGAAAACGTAAAGACAATAGCGAGCTTAGGAGGGGGACCTATTGGAGCAGGATGGGCTGCGCACTTTCTTGCAATGGGCTATAACGTTAAATGCTATCTGCATGAAGACAGTGAAAAAGATAGATTTATAAAAATAATTAAAACAGCTTGGGACATTTTAGAAAAAGTAGGAATTTCTGAGAAGGCTTCACTAACCAATCTTTTCATAAGCACTAAAATATCTGAGGTCATTTCAGGTTCCGAGTTCGTCCAGGAGAGTATACCCGAAGTTTTGAGTATTAAGCGGGAACTCTACAAAGGCTTGGGCACTCTGGTCCCCCGAAATGTAATTATAGCGTCATCTACATCAGGTCTGACTATGACTGATATTCAAACATCATGTCCAACCCCAGAAAGAACTGTTATTGCTCACCCATTTAATCCTCCCTATCTCTTACCGTTGGTAGAAATAGTTGGAGGTAAAAAAACTAATCCCAAAGCAGTGGAGTGGACAAAAAGCTTCTATAAACTGACCGGAAAGGAACCACTAGTGATGAATAAAGAAGTGCCGGGATTTGTAGCCACAAGACTTCAGGAAGCCCTCTGGAGAGAAGCTCTTCATATGGTTGAGGCGGGCGAAGCCACGCCAGAACAGATTGATACCGCTTTGAAAAATGGTCCGGCTCCAAGAATGACGGTACAAGGTCAATGCATGGCATTTCATGTTGCTTGCGGCGAGGGTGGCATGGCAACGAACTTAGATCAGTTCGGACCAGCTTTAAAATTACCATGGACTCGTTTAAAAGCTCCCAAATTAACACCAAGCTTGCGTAACAAAATGGTAAGCGCCTGCAACAAGATGTCTCAAGGAAAATCATTTGAAGAATTACAAAGACAAAGGGATCTCTCAATTGTTGCGATTTTAAATGCCGTGAAAGGTAGTCAAAGTTAGCTTTTAATCATCTGGGTATTTTATTTTCACCCCCCCAGTTTTGCGACTTTCTAAATAAGTCGAGAGGGTACCCGGCCAAGTTGGAGTAGCCTCTGATTCTGGCCATGCCAGACGGTATTCGCTCGGCCTTCGTCCAAAGCACTTTTTAAAAGCATATGAAAAATGAGAAAGTGTGTTAAACCCCGAGGCTGTTGCTATTTCTCTCACACTAAGTTTGGTCGCAATAAGTAAAACTCGTGAATGTTGCAAACGCGCCAACAAGGCGAACTGGACAACAGAACAACCTATCGATCTCTTAAACTGCCTCTCTAACTGACGTTGTGACACTCCAATTTGTGTGGCTATGTCTGGGATAGGAAGGGGGTCTCCAATATTTTCTTCAATATAATCGATTGCTTTTGCAACTAATGGTAATAATTCTTCATTACCACGACCCAGTAGTCGACGCTGAGGGCTCTCTCCTGCTCTTATCGGGTGGTACAGCATTTGATCTGCTATTTCACCAGAAAGACGTGATCCAAGTTGATCAGAGATAAGCTGTAGCATCATGTCAATTCCAGAAAACCCACCAGCACAAGAAATTACTTTTTCATTAATCGTGTATAATTGCTCGACAACTTCCATCTCAGAATACCTCTCCTGAAATCCAGGCAGCCAAGACCAGTGCGTTGTAAGTTTTTTCCCAGCTAATAAACCGGCTCGAGCAACAATGTAACACCCTAGTTCTACGGAGCAAATCCTTGCACCTCTTGAATATTGGTGTCTTACCCAAGCCGTTAGTTCCCGACGTGCATAATGCTCGCAGCCCCAACTACCAAGAATAAAAATTAAATCATGACTTTTGAGATTCTCCGTTGGCTTTATGGCTTTCACTGACATACCGTTACTCGCACAAACTTGAGATCCTTCAAATGATAGAATTTTCCAAGAATAGATTTGCTTTGAACATAAATAATTAGCCACTCTCATAGGTTCTATTAAGCTTACTAATGTCGCCATGTTAAATCGTGGTACAATCACGAAAGTAACCTTGTAAATTTTGCTATTTTCTTCTTTTTTGTCTTTATAAGAAATCAATTTGATCAGACCATATTACATATTTTCGTCTTACAATTTTGTTTTTTGTCGAATATTCTATACGGTAACAGAAAAACACATAGAAAACTATTTTAAAAGGAGAATATATCTTGAATTTTAATGTTGTTTTAACTTGTGCGGTTACCGGTGCTGGAGATACAACCAATAAAAGCCCACATGTTCCGGTAACACCAAAAGAAATTGCTGAGTCTGCAATAGATGCTGCTAAAGCAGGTGCTTCGATAGTTCATATCCACGTTAGAGACCCTGAAACTGGAAAAGGTTCTCGCGACCCAAAATTATTTAAGGAGGTTGTCGATCGAATACGGGATAACGCTACGGACATCGTTATAAATCTCACCGCAGGTATGGGTGGAGACTGGGTTCCTGATGCCAAAAACCTCTCAATGCCAGGACCCGGGACAGATATGATTGGAGCAGAAGAAAGATTACTTCATGTACGCCAATGTCTTCCAGAGATTTGTTCGCTTGATTGTGGAACACTCAACTTTGGAAACGAACACGGCATTTACATAGCAACGCCACCAATATTGAGAAAGATGGCTGAGTTGACCCAAAACTGGGGTGTCAAGCCGGAACTAGAAGTTTTTGAACTCGGTCACATAAGGTTTGCTTCACAAATGATTTACGAAGGTTTAATTGACTCACCACCAATGTTCCAGATTTGCCTAGGGATCCCTTGGGGTGCAGATCAAAGCGTTGATACCATGAAAGTAATGAAAGATCATTTGCCTCACGGAGCAATTTGGGCGGGATTTGGTATTTCAAGAATGCAAATACCAATGGTCGCTGCGGCAGTGGCATTAGGAGGAAACGTTAGAGTCGGTTTAGAAGACAATATATTTTTAGAAAAAGGTGTTCTTGCCACCAACGCCCAACTCGTAACAAAAACAAAAAATCTAATTCATATGATGGGTGCAAAAATCTTAAACCCAGAAGAAACAAGAAAAAAGCTGAAACTCAACAAGATGGTACCAACTTCGTAAAAATGGTTTTCGTTTGCTGAAAATTGTGTTTGTAGGAATTATTGATCAATGAAGATAAATTATGAAAATACTCTGTTACTTGAGACAGTGAAGTCGTTTTTAGAAAATGAGATTTATCCCTATGAAGAGGAAGTTGATAGGCTGGGTATAGTTCCTGAGGATCTTGGGCGCCAGATAGAAAAAAGATCAATAGAGCTTGGTTTATATGCAGCAAATATGCCTGAGACGGTCGGTGGTGGTGGCCTAGATTATAGGGCTATGGCTATCTTGGAGCGTGAATATGGAAAAACGTCCCATGCACTTCATTCCTGGATTGGAAGACCAACAGAGATATTATTAGCCTGTAAAGATGACCAAGTTGAAGAATATCTATTACCCTGTGTAAGAGCTGAAAAAAGGGAACTATTTGCGTTAACAGAACCTGAAGCGGGTTCCGATATTATGAGTATGAAGTCAAATGCAAAGCGTGATGGTGATGGTTGGATTTTAAACGGCTCAAAACATTTTATTTCAGGTCCATGCATGCCTGATTTTGCAATCGTTTTTGCAGTAACAGGAATTGATGACGCAGGGAAAAGAGGACCTAGAAAGAGAATCACGGCATTCTTGGTAGATGTAGGAATGAAGGGTTTTGATATCAAAGAGGGTAACAAATGTATAAGCTATCGCGGTTACAAAAACTTTCAGCTGAATTTTGATGATGTTAAACTTGGCGCACACCACATTCTAGGTGATGAAGGGTCCGGTTTGGAACTCTCTTCTAAATGGCTAAGTATGGGAAGAATTTGGGTTGGAGCAACATGCTGTGGAAAAGCAGAAAGAATCTATGGTATGGCCGCAGATTGGGCCGCTTCAAGGAAGCAATTTGGTCAAGCTATTGGTTCTTTTCAAGCAATCGGATTTCGCTTAGCCGATATGGCAATTGGATTAAAAACGGCTGATCTTCTTGTAAATGATTCCGTTAACCTTGCGCTTGATGGTAAAATGCGTGATGCCGATGCTGCAATGGTGAAAGTCTATTGCTCTGAGATGCTTAATAAAACAGCCGATGACGCTGTTCAAATTTTTGGTGGAATGGGTTTAATGGAAGAGTTGCCAGTAGAACGATTATGGCGCGACTCACGTCTTGAAAGGATTTGGGACGGAACGTCAGAGATTCAAAAACACATCATAACCCGCTCTATACTCAGGCCTCTAGGCGCATGAATTCTAACAAGCGCGCAAAGTTGCTCCGACTAATGTCTCCTAGAAATATTGCATTCATTGGCGGATCAGAGGTTGAAATAGCACTTAGAGAGGCAAGGAGACGAAAATTCCGTGGGGAATTATGGCCAGTTAATCCCAAAAGAAAAGAAATATTAGGAATTAAATGCTTCAAGACGGTTGAGGAACTTCCAAGGGCTCCTGATGCTAGCTTTATAGCTGTGCCTGCGCAACTGGTCCCATCGATAGTAAAAAAATTGGCTCGAATTCAGGCTGGCGGTATTGTTTGTTATTCAGCAGGTTTTGGTGAAACTGGTATGGCTGGCCAAGTCCTAGAGAGAGAACTCATAGAAAACGCAGGTGATTTGCCAATTATTGGTCCCAATTGTTATGGTTTTATAAATTACCTTGAAAATGTGGCATTGTGGCCTTTTGCACATGGAGGTTGGAGTCCAGGCTTCGGAGCCGCAATAATTACACAGAGCGGAATGCTTTCGTCTGATATAACAATGACGCAACGTTCATTGCCGCTTACACATATGATTTCTGTTGGCAATCAAAGCTCGGTAACTATAGAAGATTTTCTTGAATTACTCTGTGAAAACTCAAAAGTTAAAGCTATTGGTGTTCACATTGAGGGTATAAAGGATATTGAGAAATTTCACTGCGCTGCACTAGAATGCCTTAAACGCGGTGTACCTATAGTGGTGTTAAAAACTGGTAGCTCTCAAATTGGAAGTGCGTTAGCCGCAACACATACAGGTTCACTGTCTGGCGAAGATAATCTTTATACCGCATTATTTGAAAGAACCGGGATTATAAGAGTTGCAAATCCTAATCAATTTCTTGAAACAATAAAATTCCTATGTATTTCGGGTGTACCCAAAGACGATAGCTTAGTAGCTTTTACCTGTTCCGGAGGTGGAGCTGCGCTAATTGCTGATCACTCAGAAAAAATAAAAATTCACTTGCCGGTATACGATCAACACGCAAAAAAACAAATTGCTGATCTGCTTCCGAGCATAGCAAACGTTTCTAATCCACTAGACTACACCACTCCTATATGGGGAATACCAAAAAAAACTTATCCAGTTTACAAAAAAGCAATACAATGTTCGAACGCGGCAACAGCGCTTTTACTTCAAGATTACCCTGCTGCAGGCTTAGACGAGTCAGAAATTTTTTATTTAAATGATGCCAAGGCATTTATAAAATCAGTAAAAGAACTTAAAATACCGGCCGCAATATGTAGCACTTTTACTGAAAATATAGGAATAAAAACAAGAGAATTACTCATTTCACTTGGGGTCTCTCCACTTCAAGGTATTGAAGAAGCTCTCAACGCTATAAAACACGCATCCAATTATGCTCAAAAAAGACAAACTATGAAAGATACTATTTTAAGAGATCTCCATAAAATACCGAAGAATGGCTCATCAGAGTTTTTAACCGAAGCCGAGAGTAAAACATTACTTAATAAAATTGGCATCGAAACACCAAAGGGCTTCTGCCTATCCCAAAAGTATATCTTGAACAACAGAATTGAATTAAAATTCCCTGTAGCACTGAAACTACTGAGTAGGACAGTACTTCATAAGACAGACTTTGGTGCTGTAAAAATAAATATTAAAACTAATAGTGAACTAAAATCTTTATCAAAAAAAATGCATAACTCTCTAAAATTTCTTATGCAAGACGAAACCTCTAATTCTTTTTTAGTTGAGCAAATGCAAGAACCTCCAATTGTAGAGATGCTGGTGGGTATTAAATCAGATCATCAATTTGGTTGCTTTCTTGTTTTGGGAAGTGGAGGGTGTGAAGCTGAAGTGCTAAAAGATACAATGACACTTTTGCTACCAGTAACAAAAACTGAAATAAGGGATGCGATAAAATCGTTAAGAATGTATTCTTTGATGAATGGTTTCAGGGGTAAAGCAAAGGTCAATCTTAAATATCTCGTTAACAAGATTTTAAAAATTACAACATTTTTTGAGAATAACACAGACAAATATTCTAGCTTGGAAGTCAACCCACTCTTCGTTTATCAAAATAGTGTATGTGCCGTAGATGCATTAATTAGCTGTAGAGCCGATGTAGAACATTAAAGATTATTTATATCTATGTGTAGTTGTTTTTTGATCACTCTTTGATAATGATTTTATCGCCAAATCGAGATTGACACTTCCCAATAACTTATTGTCATCATCTACTACGGAAAATGACTTCGTTTTTGATTTATTTAGCGTTGGCAGGGCTTCTTCCACGGTCATTTTGTGATTAAGGCCCTCCCCTGATCCTTTAAGTTTTGTGCTTATAATTGAACGCAGCTGTATTACTCTACTTCGATTAACATCTTTTATAAAGTCAGTAATATACTCGTCCGCTGGGTTCATTAAAATAGCTTGCGGATCGCCCTCTTGAATAACTTTTCCATCTCTTAAAATCGCTATATTGTCTCCAATCCTGAGAGCCTCATCTAAATCATGAGTGATAAATATTATTGTCTTGTGTAATTCTTCTTGTAATTCGAGGAGAATATTTTGCATATCTGTTCGAATTAGTGGATCAAGAGCTGAAAACGCCTCATCCATTAAAAGTATCGGAGCATCGGTTGCGAGAGCTCTTGCTAATCCGACCCGTTGCTGCATCCCTCCTGATAGTTGAGCCGGAAATCTTTCTTCAAACCCTCCTAAGCCTACACGATCAATCCACGTATGACTTTGTTCTTTTGCACTATCTTCACGCACTCCTTGAATTGTTAAACCATATGCCACATTTTGTGATACTGTTTTGTGAGGCAAGAGCGCAAACTTTTGAAAAACCATAGAAGTTTTTTTCCTTCGAAATTCTCGTAGTTCAGTATGCGACATTGATAAAACGTTCTGACCGTCGACATACAACTCTCCGCTAGTTGGTTCTATTAATCTATTGATATGACGTATTAGAGTAGACTTCCCGGATCCCGAGAGACCCATAATAACCTGAACTTTTTTTTCGGGTATCGACAAATTTATGTTATTCAATCCTAAAACATGGTTATGTTTATCGAGTAATTCCTGCTTCGATATGCCATCTTTAACTTTCGATACATATGCAGCGTCATTCTTACCGAAGATTTTATATAAATTTTTGATTTCAAGTTTAGTATTACTCATGTTCTTTTCCATACCTATGAGCCTGCAGTCTCTTACCATATCTTTGCGAGACCCGGTCAAAAATAATTGCCAATGCAACTATCGCTAAACCATTCATTAGACCTAGAGTAAGATATTGATTCTGAATGGACTGGAGAACTGGCATTCCTAATCCTTTGACACCAATCATCGAAGCGATAACAACCATTGCGAGAGCCATCATTATAGTTTGGTTCACTCCAGCGAATATATTAGGTAGTGCTAATGGAATTTGTACGGAAAAAAGCTTTTGTCGGTAGTTTGATCCAAAAGCATCTGCCGCCTCCAGAATTTCCTTATCCACTAACCGTATTCCAAGATTCGTCAATCGAATTATTGGTGGAACTGCATACACACAAACTGCTATAAGCCCAGGCACTCTCCCAATGCCAAGCAACATAACAACTGGTAACAAATAAACAAAAATCGGAATAGTCTGCATTAAATCCAGAATTGGCGTAATAGCTGATTGCACTCGATCAAACCGTGACATTAAAATCCCTATTGGAATACCGATTGCTATACAAATAACTGTTGCAACAGAAATCAAGGAAATGGTTGCCATCATATCTTTCCACATTCCAAAATATCCAATAACAACGAAAGATAAAACAGAGCCTAGGGCTAATTTCCAACTCCTTGAACCCAAATAGCAAAGGCCACCCACTAATATCAGTATTATAGGCCAAGGGGCAGCAATTAATAATTTTTCGAGCCTGACAAGGAAGAAGTATAATGGATCAAAAAAGGCCTCAATTGAGTCGCCATACGCACGTGAAAACTTTTTAAAGGATGCATCAATTCCCTTTTTTAAATCGCGCAGGTCACGCTTCCCTAAACTTGGAATTTCAGTCCAGAAGTCCATTATAAATTTCCCAAATATCTAGATTATTAATATTTATGGCCACAGCAGTGCCATTCACTGCTGTGGTATTATTATAGGAATTTCTATAGAGATGCTTTAACTTTTGCAGCAACCTCTGGTGTAACCCATTTTGTCCAAACATCTTCATGGGACTCCAAAAATTCTAATGCTGCATCTTCCCCATTAGCCTGATTATCATCCATGTAAACTAGCATTTGTCCCATAACTGGACCTGGGAAAATACGTTTCGCAAAATAATCCATTGCGTCAGATGCTTGTTCCTTGAAGTTAGTCGTTACTACCGTATGCACTTCTGACTGGGTCCATGACGAAGGTTTTGGATCGGCACAATCCTGCTCAGCTTTTGCTATGCAACCGTCCCAATTTTCTGAACCAGCAAATGGCACACCAAAATCCATCATTTGCATGTTGAACCTACCTATTGGCGCAGTTGGTGCCCAATAATAGCCAAACCAATTATCGCCTCGCTCAACAGCTTTCGCCATGGAAGCATCTAGACCGGCTTGAGAACCTGGGTCAACCAAAATCCAACCTTTTTTTTCCATTTCAAATGCTCTAAACAAATTAATATTTGATAACTGACAGCCCCACCCTGCCGGACAACCAATAAATTCTCCTTTGGATGGATCCTCTTTTGCTGGGAATAAATCCGGCCGCTCAAGAATATCAAGAACAGTCTTCAGCTCTGGATGTTTTTCTTTGGTGTACGAGGGTACCCACCAACCTTCTCCAAGATCAGTTATCGGCATTTTACGAGCTGAATGTAGCCTCCCTTCATCCATCGCTGCAAATAGTGGTTCACGAACAGCATTAATCCACAACTCAGCGGCAACATCAGGTTGTCCCTTCTCATTCATGGACGCAAACGTAGTGGTGGTAGCACCCGCCACCATCTCTATTTCACAACCAAAACCTTCTTCTAAAATTACTTTGTCTACATTTGCCATCAATGTGGCAGACGGCCAATTCATATCAGCCATTGAAATTGATCCACAACCAGCCGTTGCCTGTCCAGCTAAGCCTACAAGCCCAGCGACTGTTACCATGGAAAGAAGTGCTTTCTTCATTATTTTATAACTCCCAGTTATTTTAAATTGATTAGAGAAAAATTTTCCCTAGCACGCTTATAACAAGTTTTTTTAAAAATGCAAAACTCTCGTTCCATTAAACGATTATCTTACAAATCTCATCAAAAAAGTAATTCTCGTAACAAAGTTTCAATCTATTACCAAACTAAAAGGTAATAAAGTTATAAAAAATAAAATCCCTTTTAACTGCAAATATTTATAAGGAAGCAAACCCAAAAGTAATTTCCAGTTTGTCAAATAAAGACCTTCGATGACTTAGTAGTACAAATCACTGAAAATATCTTGAGGTATTACTGGTGACACTGTATTCTCCGAAGGCGAAAGAAAGGAGGTGCGTATGAATAAAATAGTGCTTACTGGTGCCGCCGGAAGATTGGGTTCGTACTTACGAGAACCACTGTCAAAGTTCTCTTCAGAATTGCTTTCCACAGATATTGAAGAAAATATTGGTAAACTTTACGATGGAGAAAAATTTGTCAAAGCAGACCTTGGAGAAATGGATGAAATTGAACCGCTACTTGAAAACACTGACATGGTTGTTCATTTTGGTGCGTACGTTGATGAAGCGCCATTTGAAAAATTACTTAGGCCAAATTTCATAGGCGCTTACAACATTTGGGAGGCGGCACGACGACATAATGTTCGTCGTGTAATTTATGCTAGTTCTATTCATGCTGTCGGTATGTACCCAAAGAATGAAAATATTGGAATCTCAGTTCCTCACAGGCCCGATAACTTTTATGGCCTTGCCAAATGTTTTGCTGAGGATCTCGCAAGAATGTACTGGGAGAAATGTGGTATTGAAGCAGTTTGCTTAAGGATTTTATCATGTGCGCAAGTCACCTCAACACGGGCACTAGGTAGTTGGCTTTCTTACGATGACTTGATACAACTTGTTTTACGGGCAGTAGAAACTCCAACAACCGAGTTCTCAATAATTTATGGTGTGTCAAACAACGACCGAAATCCAGTAAACAATGATGAAGCCAGGTATTTAGGTTACCGACCAAAGGACAATGCAGAAAAATTTGCCAAAGCTATACTCTCCAATGCTTCAAAACCCAACCCCATGGATAAGGGTCAAACATGCCATGGAGGACCTTTTGCCTCAGTAAATTTGGGTGAAAG